>Ga0169931_10006878_pt1 | contig 17005 bp, 15 predicted proteins | sample Kivu_15m_20L_FD_129675 | JGI IMG/M metagenome (GOLD analysis project Ga0169931, IMG submission 129675) | Freshwater microbial communities from Lake Kivu, Western Province, Rwanda to study Microbial Dark Matter (Phase II) - Kivu_15m_20L... | ecosystem: Environmental > Aquatic > Freshwater > Lake...
AAGTAAGCTACTAAATGCTTCAAATCTTCGTCATTTAGATAGCTAAAAGAAGGCATTATAGATCCAGGTGTATAAGATCTTGGATCTTTTAAGTGACCTATATGCCAAGCGTCAGGAAGCTTGCCGCCTTCGTTAGAAAGATCAGGACCAGTACGAGAAGTACCAAGCACATTAGGAGTCTCGTTTACATAGTCTCCAGCTTGAACCTTAGATCCAAAATCTCTATCTTGAGGTCTAACGAATTGAGAGTGGCAATAAAAACATCCCTCTCTTACATAAACTTGTCTGCCCAAGCCAGCTTCGTTAGGCACGGGTAAACCTTGCTTGTCGCGCACGATTTGACCTTTGGCGTCGCGCTGGATATATTCCATCGCGTACTCACTGGGCTGAGTCTTAATCATAGTCATATCAGGGATAGCGACTACGACTGTATAAATAGTCAGGAAGGAGACAGCGACTACTATTGCAGGCATTAAGTAGCCTTTTGCGCCGATTTTTTTGTTTTGGTTATTGTCGTTCATTTACTTGCCCTCCACTGGAACTGCCAAGTTTAGTTCGGCATCTGTCGATATTGTTTTATCAGTCATGGTTTTATAAATATTGTAGGCAAACAAGCAACTACTAGTAAACATCATGGCTCCACCAATTAATCTGGTGAACCACATCGGAGGCAAGGTTAAAGACCACTGCCCAACAGGATAACCCAAAACCCAGCCTACTGACTGCTGAAGACCAGCAATAGTGAGGGCTAGATAGAAAATCGAGAATCCAATAAATAGTAACCAATAGTGCCACTTAACTAAACGCACTGAATAGATCTTGCGTCCAGTGAGCCTTTGGATGCCGTAGTAAAGCGATCCAATCACAAAAAACGTAAAAGTACCAAGCAAAGCAGCATGCGCGTGCCCTACAACCCACTGAGTAAAATGGATGTACCAGTTAACCCCGCGAGTCGCTTGAAATGGACCTTGCAAGCAAGTAAATAGATAAAATAACGAGCCTGTCATCACAAAACGGAGAGGCATATTAGTAGAAAGCATCCACCAGCTACCTTTCATAGTCATATAAAAATTGGTAAGAACGGTAATAACCGGAATCACCAGAGCCGCAGAAAAAATTACCGCAAGAGCTTTAAGCCACTCAGGAACCGGAGACTGGAGCAAGTGGTGAGTACCAGTAGGCGCGTAGAAAAAAGCAATAGTCCAGAATCCTACCATCGATAAACTATGACTCCAGATAGCCTTGCCGCTCATCTTAGGAACCATATAGTAAGCGATCCCCACACCCAAAACCGTAAACCACATACCAAGGATATTGTGACCATAAAACCAGTTTAGAATCCCGTCGTTAAGACCATCCATCGCAACGAAAGTTCTATTACCTACCAAGTAAACGATAGGCATCCAAAAGAAAGCACCCATAATGTACCAGACAGAAACATAAAGTTTTTTTACTGTTCTATTAAGAACTGTTCTAAAAAGATTGTAAGAGAGAAGTAATAAACCTACTAAAACCAAGACATCAAAAGGTTCTCTGAGCTCAGCGTATTCTCTACCTTCGGTATAAGCGTTTAGTAAAGAAAGAGCACCAAGACCAATAACACCGTTCCAAACCACGCAAGCAAAATTAGCAAGCTTCTCAGAAAATAATTTAGTACGACAAAGAGCAGGAATGATATAAAGTGCTGATCCGATATTAGCCATCGACAGCCAGCCAAAAGCCACCATATTAACGTGTGCTGGGCGGATTCGAGGAAATGATAACTGCGGTATTCCCTTGGTTATATCTGGGTAAGAGAATTCTAGCGAGCCCAAAAGCCCCAAGCCCATTCCGAGCACTAACCAAACTAAAGAAGAGAGCATAAAAAACTTAGCCGCACTTCCATCTTTATCACTTAAAAATTTCTGTATCATGAGATTCTATCTAATAATTTTAGTACTATAGTAGCGAATAGTCTAGTTAAATAAATATTTTTAAAATCTAAACTTAGTCGATTATCTTACCGCGCTCGAGTGTGTAAATACGATCGCAGTGTGAGATGGTTTCTAATCTGTGAGCAACGTAGATGAGAGTTTTGTTTTTAATGTGCTTGGTTAGCACTTGTTGCAAATGATTCTCAGTTTTTACATCAATCTTAGCGCTTGCTTCATCCAGGATTATTACCGGCGGGTTTGCTGAAAATACTCGCGCAAAATTTATCAACTGTTCTTCGCCGGAAGAAATATTAGTGGCCCTCTCGCTTAACTTAGTTTCTAGTTTTAGAGAGCTTTTGCTGAGAAGTTCGTTTACTAGGCTCCAGTCAATTTGTGAATAGTCTCTATTGAGCTGAATATTATGAAGCAGATCGCCAGCAAAAATATAAGAGTCTTGATGCACAGTCCCGATAAAAGCTCTCAAATCATCTTGGGCAATGTCTTTTATATTAATGCCGCCCAATAAAATCTCGCCGCTCGTGACCTCGTAAAGCCTTGTCATAAGTTTTATGATGCTGGTTTTTCCAGCACCAGTCTTACCGACAAATGCTACTTTTTGACCGGGAAAGATCTTAAGATTTATATTCTCCAAGACCCAGGGCGAGCTGGCTGAATATCTAAACCATACATTCTTAAACTCAATCAGGGGGTGGTTTTCAAGAGTATTAAGAGCAGGAATCTTGCGAGGATTTTTTATATCAAAAATATCTTCTTTTTCTTCAAGAATTTGATTAACTCTTTCTAGTGCTGTAAAAGCGGATTGAATGACAGTAAATTTATCGGTAAGATTGCGAATCGGCTCAAATAAAGATTGGGTGTATTGAATAAACGCCAGAATAATTCCGATACTGATTGGGATATGGATAGTGGAGTCGATAATTTTTAGAGATAACCAAATCAAACAAACAATAGCAAGCAATGAAACCAGCTCTATAAGCGCAGAGAGCTGAGCATCAGCTTTTATGCTCTGGTCGTTAGCTTGGAAATATTTTTTGTTATTATCATCAAAAATTCTCATGCTTTTTTTTATGCTGTTAAGAGCATGAACGACCGAAATACCGACTATGTTTTGTTGTAAAAAAGAATTTAGCTTGGCAAGCTCTTGGCGCGAATCTAAGTTAGCTTTGCGAAATTTTTCTTGGTAATAAAGCGACAAAAAATAAATCGGAATCAAAAACGCTGACACCACCAGAGCAAAAACTGGACTTAAATACAGCATAAAAACAAGAATCGTAACTATATTCAAAAGATCCAAAACCACCAAGACTAGTCCCCCAGCCAAGCTCTCTGAGAGCTGTTCAAGATCACTGGTGATGCGCGATACCGAACGACCGACAGGAGTTCTATCAAAAAAGCTCATGGGCAATCTTTCGAGATGAGAAAATATTTTTAGCCTAAGGCTTGCAATTAAATCTTGCCCAATAATATTCACTAACCAAAACTGCCAAATCTGCACAAAAAAATTAAACATGACAGCAAGCCCAAGAGCCAGCGCAAAAACCCAGAGCCCAGCAAAATCACCCTTGCTCAAAGGTCCATCAATAGCGCGTTGCATGATAACAGGCTGAATCGAAAAACTTATCGAGCTTAAGGGTAGTAATAAAAGCACTAAAAAAAGTTTTTTTAGATAGGGTCTTAAAAATGGCTTTAGAGTTTTTAGGAGTTCAAGGTTTTTCACTAGAACCCCCTTCTAGACCAGCTTCTAAAAGAAGATCACGATATAAAGAATTTGGTTTAAGGTAAAGTTCCTTATGATTACCTTGCTCGACGATTTGGTTTTTGTCCATCACGAGAATCAAATCCATGTTGTAAACAATTTTTATTTTATGAGTAATAAAAATAGTGGTTTTGGATTTTCTGATATCAAGAATATTTTTTAGAATTTTTTCACAGCTCTCGTTATCAAGACTACTAAGAGCATCATCCAGAATCAAAATCTCAGGATCAATAGCCAGCGCACGCGCGATAGCGAGCCTTTGTCTTTGACCGCCTGAGAGGGTTACACCGCGCTCACCGACTATAGAATCATAGCCCTCAGGTAATTTTATGATCTCATCATGGATACACACAAGCCGAGCCAAGCGAATAACCTCATCGCGCTCTAGGTCTCGGGCGTAAGCGATGTTCTCGTGGATAGAAGTAGAAAACAAAAAATTCTCTTGCGGAACTATATTAATCAAAGATCTTAGTGAAGATAGAGTGATTTTTTTGGTGTCGATATTATCGATAAAAACCTCATTATCATTGGTATCCACAAGGCGCATTAGTTTATTAGCGAGAGTCGATTTACCAGAGCCAATAGTCCCGATAATAGCGATGTTTTGTCCTTTATGGATTTTTAGATTTAAAGACGGGACTGAGATATCATCAGCAAAAAAAGTTTTTGTGATAGCGCTAGGATCATCATAGATACTGGGTTTCACACCAAGAATCCCTTCGATTCGCTTATAGCTAACTTGCGCGCGATAAATAATAGTAACAAGCCAGCCCAGCGTAGCAACCGGCCAAATAAGTTTTTGGATATAGAGAGAATAAGCGGCAAAATCTCCAGCTGTAAAAGATTTGGAGATTATGCCTTGCCCGCCAATATACATCAACAGCACAAATCCCAAAGACGCTATAACCCGCATCACCGGACCGATCAAGCTCCTTACTTTTACTAGAGAAATATAATCTTTTTTTAGGCTATTATTAAAAAAATCAAATCGCGCGATCTGTGAAAGCTCCTGAGCATAAGCTTTTACGATATGAATGCCAGAGAGATTGGCTTCCAAGAAATTACTCATCTCACCAAGTTTTTCTTGGACTTTTTGCTGGAAAAGTTTTATTTGGGCACTGAGTCCAAAAACAAAAAAAAGCACAAACGGAATCAAAGCCAAAAAGCACCAGGTAAGAGTTACATGCAGTTTAAACATCAAGGGAATTATCACCGCAAAAGCAATGAGAGTGTTGATTACATTTAACATCGCAAATCCACCCAAGCCTCTTAAAGCCTGAACATCATTACTCATAATCGAAATCAAATCTCCAGTTTTTTGCTGATTAAAAAAACTTGGTTGCAGTTTTATGACATGATTAAAAATATCTTTTTTTAGATCAAACTCAATCTGCCTGCCGATCCCAAATATCACTTGGCGCGAATACACTCTAATAATCGCCATCACCACACTGAGTAAAACTATCAAGATCAGGCTGTTCTGGACAAATTGTTTTTGGTCTAAATCCTGCAGAGAATCGATAGTAGTTTTTATGAGCTGAGGGATATACGCGCCCAAAAGATTCACAAGCACCAAGGCTAAAGTGCCAAATAAATAACTGCGCCAATAGTTTTTTAGATAGTTATAAATAAATAATGCCTCAAGAGAAAATATAGCAAGAAAAAACCAAATCCAAAAATATCGCCACCAAAATCAAAACTGAAATCCAAGAATTAACTGTAAAAAAAGCTATTTCAATTTTATCTTCGCGAACTAACTTAGCTTCATAAATTAAGGCAAGAATCACGCCTAAAACGCCCAAATTATATATTATTCCCAAATTCATCAAAAAACCCACATAATAGAGCAAAAATGGCGTCAGGACATGCAAAAAACGGGCTACAAAAATTGCGTTTTTGACACCAAAAACAGCAGGAATCGAATGTAGATTTTCACGTCGATCAAACTCAAAATCTTGAATCGAATAAAAAATATCAAATCCAGCCACCCACAAACTTACGGCCAAAGAAAAATAAATCGGTATCAAAGAATCGAGAGTGCCAGTAGTCGCTATCCAAGCGCCTAACGTAGCACCTCCTAGAGTCGTACCCAAAACAAAATGACACAAAAAAGTAAATCGCTTCATCCAAGAATAAGCAAACAACCACAACAAAGCAATCGGCAAGAGGATTTGACAGAGTCGAGGTAATTGAAAAGCAGAATAAATAAAAATCACTAAAGCTAAAAAGCTAAAAAAATATGCTTGAGATTTTGTGATTTTGCCGCTAGGAATTTCGCGCGCTTGGGTGCGGGGATTGCGTGAATCGATCTGAGCATCAAAGATTCGATTAAGAGTCATGCCCAGAGCGCGCGCGCCAAGCAAGCACAAACTCACCCAAACAAAAGGCAAAATTCTAAAAGGCTGGTGAGTATATTCCAGGGCCAAAAGCACTGCGCTCACCACAAAAGGTAATGAAAAAAGCGTATGCTCAATTTTTATCATCTGCGCCCAAGTTTTAATTTTTTTGATCATTTTGATTTTTTGCGCTTGTTGAGAATCTCTCTCAATAAGGCTTTTGGACTGAATTTGGCTTCAGTAGTACCTTTAAAAAGGATACACTAAAAATTAGGGATTTTAATCTTGATAAAATTCTAAAGATTAGATTTTCTCATCAATAAAAAGCGCAAAATTTAGCTAAGATTGGATTTTAGGGTTAGAGAGTAAATCATGAAAATTACCGCTAATGAAGAATACGGACTAAGAATCATTCTCCGCTTGGCTTTATTACTAGATCAGCAAGGTGGTGAGCTGGTTTCGCTAAATAATATCGCTGATGGCGAGGGGTTTAGCGTAGAGAACACCGCGGCTATATTATCTAAGCTCCGCGAAGCCGAACTCATAGAGAGCGTTAGAGGCAAGTATGGCGGTTATAAACTAGTAAACAAGCCTGAAGAAATAAATCTTTATCAAATCCTGCAAGCCTTATCAAAAGATACTTTTGGTTTGGAGTTTTGTGAGACTCATGCTGGAATCAAAACCAAATGCGTCCACAATGAAGACTGCTCAGTGAGACCGGTTTGGACTGGTTTGAGCGCACTAATACAAAATTTTTTGGCAGGCATTAGTCTTAGAGAATTAATGCAAGACGAAAAGTCCTGTGCTAGCGAACTCAAAACAAGTTTTAGAGTACTGCAGGATATGACAGAAAGGAATCTAGCAAAATGATAGATACTAATCTCGAGAAGCTCCAATCCCAGCAATATAAATACGGCTTCCAGACTAATATAGAAGCCGAGACCTTCCCAAAAGGGCTCAGCGAGCACATCGTATTAAAAATTTCGGAGAAAAAAAACGACCCAGAATTCCTAAAAGAGTTTCGTCTAAACGCTTATAAACAATTCCAAAAAATGCAAAACCCTCATTGGTCTAATGTGCATTTCCCCGAGATAGATTTTCAAGACATAATTTATTACTCCGCTCCCAAAAAAAAAGAAGCTAAGCAAAACCTCGATGAGGTAGATCCTGAAATTTTACGCACTTATGAGAAGCTCGGTATCCCAATCACTGAGCAGAAAAGACTAGAGGGTATCGCTGTCGATGCGATTTTTGATAGTGTCTCTGTCGCTAACACCCACAAAAAAGCTTTATTAGAGATAGGGGTGATTTTTTGCTCGATATCCGAAGCCATTAGAGAATATCCCGAGCTGATAAAAAAATATCTCGGGACAGTAGTGCCGCACTCTGATAATTACTACTCCGCGCTTAACGGAGCTGTGTTTAGTGATGGGACTTTTATATATATCCCGCCAAACACAAGATGCCCAATAGAACTCTCAACTAATTTTAGAATAAACACCGAAGGCTCAGGACAATTTGAGCGCACCTTGATTGTGTGTGATTCTAATAGCTATGTATCCTACCTAGAAGGCTGTACAGCGCCGGCGTTTGACACTAATCAGCTCCATGCCGCTGTCGTCGAGCTGATTGCGATGGATAACGCTGAAATCAAATACTCGACTGTGCAGAACTGGTACGCTGGAGACGAAAACGGCAAGGGTGGAATTTTTAATTTTGTTACCAAGAGAGGCAAGTGCCTTGGCAATAATTCTAAAATCTCTTGGACCCAGGTGGAGACTGGATCTGCAGTCACATGGAAATACCCGAGCTGTATTTTACAAGGTGATAATAGTGTCGGAGAATTTTTCTCTGTCGCTCTTACTAATAATCTTCAGCAAGCCGATACCGGAACTAAGATGATTCATATCGGCAAAAACACCAAGTCAACCATAGTCAGCAAGGGCATTTCAGCCGGCAAGTCAGAAAACACTTATAGAGGACTTGTAAAAATCTTACCAAGCGCGACTAACGCAAAGAACTACACCCAGTGCGATTCAATGCTCATCGGAGCTAAATCCATGGCTAACACTACTCCATATATCGAAGTCGGCAATAACTCTAGTAGTGTGGAACACGAAGCATCGACTTCTAAAATCTCAGAGGATCAGTTGTTTTATTTACAGCAAAGAGGCATCTCGACTGAAGATGCGATATCCACTATCATTAGTGGGTTTTGCAAGGATGTGTTTAAGGAATTACCCGGCGAGTTTGCCGCGGAAGCTAATCAGCTGATGTCTTTAAAATTGGAGAATAGTGTAGGATGACAGAAACAATAATTAGTATAAAAAATCTTCACGCGCATATTGATGAAGATGGCAAGCCAAGAGAAATCCTAAAAGGGCTAAACCTCGAGATCAAAGCCGGCGAAGTTCACGCCATCATGGGTCCTAACGGCTCTGGCAAAAGCACTCTATCAAAGGTTTTGGCAGGACACCCTGATTATGAAGTCACAGAAGGAAGCATAGAATTTCATGGCAAAAATTTATTAGAACTAGAACCCGACGCTAGAGCGAATTCTGGATTATTCCTAGCTTTTCAATACCCTGTAGAAATCCCAGGTGTAAACAACTTAAGCTTCCTAAGGATGTCTTACAACTCTAAGCAAAAATATCTTGGCAAGGAAGAGATGGATCCTTTGGATTTTGATGATTTTATCGAGGAGAAGATTAATATACTCAAGATGAATACTAGCTTCTTAGATCGCAATCTAAATGAGGGTTTCTCAGGCGGCGAAAAAAAGAAAAACGAAATTTTGCAAATGCTAGTGCTTAACCCCAGCCTCGCTATTCTCGATGAGACTGATTCTGGACTTGATATCGACGCTCTTAGAATTGTCGCTGATGGAATTAACACTTATAAATCATCAAAAAACGCAGTGCTCTTAATCACGCACTACCAAAGGCTTCTAGACTATGTACAGCCAGATTTCGTGCATGTACTAGCTGGCGGAGTGATCCAACAAACTGGGGATAAAAACCTAGCTCTAGAATTAGAAAAATCAGGATACGCAGTAAGCAAATGAATAGCACTGAATCACTAGAACTTAGCTTTATGGAGCAGATCGCAAGAGCCTCTGCTGGAAACCTTTCTAGCATTGAGGCGATAAGCCAAGCTCAAATTATCGCTCAGCAAAAACTTAATAGCGCCCAATTCCCATCTAAGCGAGATGAAGCATGGAAATATTTTGATTTTAGAGATATTTTGGATATGGATTTTATTCAAGCTCCCGCTACGCTCTCTCTGAGCCAATCCCAGCTTAGTGAACTAATTGACAAATATGTTTTTAAAGAAACATCAGAAAATCTAATCGTTACTTATAATGGTGTATTTAGTCTTGAGCTATCTAATTTTAAGAGCTCTCTTGAGGGACTTACCATTACTAATTTTAATAGCTCTGAGGAGCTTGCTAAAAACCCTAAGGCGCACGCCTTGGTCAAAAAATATTTTGCGCGCAATATAAAAAACGAAAATAATTTTTTTAATCTGGTGAATACAAGCCTCATCAGTAACGGGTTTTTACTCGCTCTGGATGATAATTACCAAACTACCCAGCCGATTCAAGTCCTGCACCTTTCTGATAAAAATGAATTTAGCCAAATCAGATCACTAATATTTGCTGGCAAAAACTCTAAGCTAGATCTCTTGGTTACTTATATCGGTCTAAAAGATGCTAAATATCTCAAAAACTCAGTGGTAGAGGCTTACCTAGACGCTGGCGCTCAAGTAAAACTCCGAAAAATCCAAAACGAATCTAAGCAAGCAACAGTACTTTATAATTTTTACGCTCAGCTTGAAAGAGACTCTAAGCTGGAGTTCGATAGTTATAGCTTCGGAGCTAAGTGCTCGCGAAAAGATCTGACCATCGATATCATAGGTTCTAATGCTCATGCTGATATTAACGGACTTTATGTAGTTAACGGAGCTAGAAAATCTCACCAAAAAATTAGAATAAATCATTTAGCTCCTAACAGCACCAGCAATCAAATGTTTAAGGGCTTACTAGATGACTCCGCCAGAGCTGAGTTTAACGGTCTGATAGAAGTCGCCAAAGGCGCCACCAAAACCGATTCTACGCAATTAAACAAAAATCTTTTGCTCTCTAATAGCGCGCATATCGACTCAAGACCTCAGCTAAATATTCTTAATGACGATGTAAAATGTTCTCACGGCTCGACAGTAGGTAGCCTTGATGAGGAGCAATTATTCTATCTAGAAAGTAGAGGCTTAAGCAGACAAGGAGCTCGAGCGATTCTGACTTATAGTTTTTGCCAGGAGCTTATAAAGCGCATCAGCATTAAATCTGCCTGCAATTACGCAAGCAATTTAGCGTTCGCAAATATTTCTAAACAGGAAGAAGGTAACTTGGTTTTTGGTACTCTTGCTGAAAACTCAAAATTCAAAAGATATAGAGTAGAAAATGTCGATTAGAGCAGATTTTCCGATTTTAGATAGTTCAATTAACGGCAAAAAGCTCTGCTACCTGGATAGCGCGGCTACTAGCCAAAAACCACTCTGCGTGATCGATTCGATGTATGACTTCCTCAAGAACCATAACGCAACAGTAAGGCGCGGAGTCTATGATCTAACAAGTCAAGCGACTAAATCTTTTGATCAAGCCCGAGAAAAAGTTAGAGCATTTATAAACGCTAAATCTACCAATGAGATCATCATTACCAAAGGCACGACCGAAGCGATAAACCTGATCGCCCAAAGTTTTTGCGGTGCTCTAAAAGGTAATCTAAGACTCAGTTCCACCCAAGCCACTAATAATAGCCCGCTAAGGGTCGCTCCTGATCAAGAAGTAGAAATCTTGATTAGCGGACTTGAGCATCACGCTAATATAGTCCCCTGGCAAATTAACGCCCAAAAAATCGGCGCGACTCTTAAGGTCATACCTGTACTTGATAACGGAGAACTAGATCAAAAAGCGTATCGCCAGCTGATTTCATCAGGCAAGGTTAGGATACTGGCTCTAAGCCATATCTCAAACGCTCTTGGTACTATAAATCCTATAAAAGAAATGATTGAGATCGCCCACCAAAACTCAGTGCCTGTCTTGATCGATGGCGCGCAGGGAATCACTCACAGCCCAGTAGATGTGCAGGATTTATCAGCTGATTTTTATGTTTTTTCTGGACATAAATTATACGGACCGACCGGAGTCGGGATTCTATACGGTAAGGAAGCTCTTCTAAACGCTCTCCCTCCCTATCATGGCGGCGGCGAGATGATAGATAGAGTGAGTTTTAATGAGACGAGTTTTGGGGATTTACCATTTAAATTCGAGGCAGGAACCCCACCAATAGCGGAATTGATCGGTTTGGGGGCGGCGATAGATTATATAAACTCTATCGGCATGAAACGAATTATAGAAATAGAAAAATCTCTTCATGATTACTGCCTAAGCAAACTCACTGAAATAGAGGGTCTTAGAATTATTGGCACTGCCCAGCATAAAGCGAGTATTAGTAGTTTTGTGTTTGATGATATCGAAGCTTTTGATATCGGGACCATGCTTAATCAGCACGGAATAGCCATCAGGACCGGTCACCACTGCACTCAGCCCTTGATGCAGAGATTTAAAGTCAGCGGGACTTCTAGAGTATCTATTGCGTTTTATAATAATGAAGAGGATATCGATAGATTTATAACTGCTCTAAAATCAGTAGTAAAAATGTTTAGATAGGAGAAAAATATGTTACTAAAAGCAAAAGATATAGAACAAATACTAAAAGAGAAGTTTAATATCCAATCTGTCAGTGCGATTGATCTTAAGGGTGGTAATCACTGGCAAGTGAATATCAAATCTTCTGATTTTGATGGATTAAATAGAGTAAAAAGAGAACAGCTTGTGCAAAAAGCGCTTGCTGACTTGCTTCAAGACGAAACAATTCACGCTCTTGTCGTAAAAGCAAAAGCTAGTAACGAAGATTAAAAAGGAGAAACATATGCAATTAGGATCACAAGGCGAGCTAAATAGCGAGCTAAAAACAAAAATCGACGACATACTTCAAAAAGACAAAATCGTGCTTTTTATGAAGGGCTCCAAGGACTTCCCGCAGTGTGGGTTTTCGGATACTGTAGTAAAAGTACTTAAGTTTTATGGCGCTAATTTTACTACTTATGATGTACTAACTAACCCTGACTTGAGATCAGGTATGAAGATCTATTCTCAGTGGGCAACCTTTCCTCAGCTCTATATAAATAACGAGTTTGTAGGTGGCTGTGATATCGTACTTGAGATGCACGAAAACGGCGAGCTAAAAAGCTTAGTAGCCTAAAACACACTTATAGACTAGATTCTAGACTCCTAGCATTTCTTGAGTGCCGGGTAATTCCTGCACTTTTTGGAGTTTGTTTTCGATGGTTCTTGTCTTCTTGCCAGCATCTTCGATAATACTGCTAGCTTGCATAACTCTTTCGTGAGCCTTAACCAGCAGATCTGAAAACGCACCAAAATTCTTACGAATATCAGCCAGCAAGCTCCAGACTTCACTCGAGCGTTTCTGGATAGTAAGAGTTCTAAAACCCATTTGCAGACTGTTAAGCAGAGCATTAAGAGTAGTCGGTCCGACCACAGAGACTCGATACTCGTGCTGTAATTTATCGACAAGGGCTCCGTTACGAATCACTTCAGCGTATAATCCTTCAGTCGGCAAAAACATAAGAGCAAAATCCGTAGTCTTAGGCGGGTTAATGTATTTGTCTTTTATGCTCTTAGCTTCAGTCTTGATGCGGGCTTCAAGCTGTTTACTCGCGTCTTGCGCCAGCTCAGCATTACCCTGCTCTTGAGCTTCAAGAAGTCTCTGGTAATCTTCTTGCGGAAACTTAGCATCGATAGGAAGATAGACAGGATTAGCATCGCCGTCACCAGGAAGCTTGATTACGAAATCCACACGCTCTTGATTATTCTTTATCGAGAAATTAGCGCTGTATTGCTCTGGCGCGAAAGCTTGCTCTAATAGCGCTGATAACTGCATTTCACCCCAAACGCCTCTGCTTTTTACATTGGTAAGAACACGCTTAAGATCACCGACTCCGATAGCCAAATTCTGCATTTCGCCAAGACCCTTATGAACCTGTTCAAGCCTGTCACTGACCTCCTTGAAGGACATTGCAATTCTTTTTTCGAGAGTGGATTGGAGCTTTTCGTCTACTGTCACTCGCATTTGCTCAAGCTGTTTATTATTATCGGCTTGTAGATTTTTTAGGTTAGTTTCGATGGTCGAGGACATTTGCTGAAGGTTTTTAGCGAAGTTTTCTAACTGCTGAGATTGTAAGCCAGAAAGATCCTTAATATAAGTAGCGATACTTGAATTAGAGTCCTTGACCGAGTTTGAGAGATTATCTCGCAGATCTTTTATGCTTCCAGAGAGCTCTTCACGGTTTTGGCGAGCTTGGTTACCAGCATCGTCTCTATTGCGCGCGATCTCATCTCTAAACAGCTTTTCGAAAGCTTCAAATTTATTTTTTTGTTCGCTAAGTTTTTTTTCGGAATTAAAAAACAAAAAAACCAAAACAACTTGAGCAACTAAAACAGATCCCACTAAAACCAACATATTAATATTTTAGCAAAAATTACCTGATCGCGTCAAAGTCAATCAGCGAGCGACCTTGAAGCCAGTAACGAATCTTTCAAAATTAGAAACTTGAGACATAATCACTGGCTCAGGACCATAAGCCTTAAAAAACCAAGTGCCCGACTTCAGCTCAGCAATTATCGCGTACATCGCATAATCATTTAGCTCTTCTTTTGGGGAGTCTGGATTAAGCTGTTCAAGCGGTCTTAGATAAGTACCGGTCATCGAAAAAATTGTAATAGGAATTTTTCCAAGATTAAATTGCTTATTATCGACAAGCTTGCGTGTATCTGGCTTAAACTGCGCCTTCCAACGACTAAGATTAGCCTCGACAGCATTAGTCATGCCCTCGAAAAAAAACACATTTAGCTCAGTCTGGCTCACAGGATCGATAATGATTTGATCGACTCTTAGCGGACTAGATACTGGAACCCTCTGCCAGCCCGGGTTTACGGTATAGCTCAGCGTGCCATCTACCAGCTCAGCGTTAGAATAATCGCTCTTAATAGGATTTACATTCTTCACCGCACAACTTATTAAGACCACTATAAGCAAGCAAAAAGCTAAAAAGGATTTTTTCATATAAGTATTTTAGCAGGGTTTGATATAATTAAATAGTTGCAAAAACTTCTTGCGTTAACACTAATAATAGTTTTTTTTAAACTGCCTTGCCAAGCCGGTTTTGTGGATTTAAATATTTACGGTGATACACGAGGTTTTGCGACTATTACGCCCAGCGTCAAATTGGATTTAGGTGAAAAATTTTCGTATTTTTCATTTACCAATCTAGATCTTGATGGAGATGGCGGCGAAGTTTATAGATATTATACCGAGCAAGATATTTATTATAGAATCGGCAAGACGCCACTCTATTTAGCTCAACAGTATGTATCCCGCTCTGGAAGCGAGAATGATCTATTGAGATATGGACCGCGAGTGGTTATTTCGGATCTAGGACCATTAAAAAAACTTTTTACTAAGTATAATTTTTATTATGAGATTAGTGCTTTTCCACTCCAAATCGACCATTCAGAAGGGTTTGATATGGGCTGGGAGCATTTTTATGTCATAAAAATTCTGCCTAAATTTTTTAAGGATAGAGTTTATTTATCAGGTTTTATTGATCATAATCTTGAATTCGGTAAACTAGCCCAAAACCACTCTATTGCTGTCACCGAAAACCAACTCGGCATCAGGATAGTCGATGATCTTTACTTGGTAAGTGAGCTTCGGTATAACGGATATTTACCGAGTGAACAACTCGGAGTCGGGCTGGGACTTGAGTATTTTAAGAAGTTTTAGGAGTAAACCCAAACCCTATAGTGCCACTATAGGGTTTGAAATTTATGGCTTAGATATTGGGTTTTTATAAAAAATTAATTCAACTTGACAAAAGACCATCGCTCAAAATAAGATTACTTAGTGGTTAATGAAGCCAAAATAATAATTAAGCGTCTAAAAGATCAAACCTTTTCGCTGGCAACAATCAAAGCTAACTTGGCAAAACTTGAATTAAACTGCGATAGTAAATTACTAAATCAAGTATTTAAAAACATAAAACAAAATCTTTTAAGAGTCTTAGAATCTTTAGACAAGATTATTATTCTCAATCCTGAAAAAACAAATTCTTTTAGAGAAATCAATGATTTTTGTAATTCAATTCAGGCTCAATTTAGCAAAGCGCGAATAGAAATGCATAAACACAATCCTGAATCAGCGATACCGGATGATACAAGATCATTAAACGCTTGCTTGTCACTGGCAAACCATTATGAGGATTTAGCAAAAAACTATTTAGATATTTTAGAACCTTATCACCAAGATATAGGAAGGCTTGATAATCCTGAAGTGAAACTATATGAGCCCAATTTAACTTACGATATTTCTAAGCATAGAGATTTATTAATAAACACCTTTAGTTATTTAGGAACTGAGTATTATGAAAAATATTTTCTATTTATGAATTCAAGAAAAATCGATCATCAAGAAGCGTCAATATTAAAGTTGTATGCACTAATTCTAAATTCATTTATAGAGATACTTAATCCACAAATTACTGCCATCAACCAAGAGCTTGAAAAGCCCTTAGTAAAAGACTCTTCGCTTGATGATCTAATTAAAAAAATAAATAAAATTCTTGCTGTTGATTACCGGAGTATAGACCAAAAATCTTTAGTTCAGTCTCTTAGAAATAAAGATGCTTACAGTAATTTAATTAAAGATCTAAGAGAAGCAGCTCAGAAAAACAAAAAAATAAGAGTGCAGGATTTTACTAAAGTGGTTTTGATACTTAACGAGTTAAGACTCCAGGCGGACACAGAGAATCACTTCCAATTAAAAACCAATGACATCTTGTCATTAAGACAAATGACCGAAAATGACACTCGCAATCAAGATGGTTACTCAGTCTTAGAAAATATTTATAGAAAAACTTTATATATTCTAGAACCCTTTAATCACATGGTAGGTTTGATTTATGTCCATGGAAACAGTCCTCTTAGCGATGAAGCTAGAACCCTAACTCAAGATTCCGATGTGAAAATCTCCATATATCTGCTTAAAGAAGAAGCCTCTAAAATTAGTAAATTGCCCTTACTCATAAATCCTCAATCTGAAATATCCAAAATTATGAATAGTAAGTATAAAATTATTTTTATAAAATCTGGAATAGAAATAAACGACCTACAAGATCTTTATCTGGCATTTGATAACCAAAAATTAAAAGAGCTAATCACAAAAATATACTCAACAGCTTTAGCTCAAAATTCAATTAATCTAAAACAAGCAGCTGAATTGATTTATATACTAGCCGAGGGCTTAAAAAAAGAACAAAAGTCAAATGGCTGGCTTGGTTCATTTAATAACTTTTTGGGAACTGATCAAGGTCCTTCTGATATTTAGGCAATTTTACCTATTAGCCTAATATAAAAAGTCATAATTGTTTTACTTTATATATTTATCTTAAGAGTTGTTAATGAATTCTGTTTCTCCCACTAATCAATTTACGCCTAGCTGTGGTGGAATGAGGTCTGCTGTAATACCTCATCAATCTCCTTTACATAGAATCTTTGAGTCTGAAATTCCGCAATCAAGTAATCCAACCCATAATCAATATGCCCTGGGTCTTAGATTATTAATCCAAGATCATAAAAACGGTACAATCAGTGATTCAGCAACAGAATTAAAAACAGATCCACTTGAATTTAACGAGCTTTTAAGTGATATTCTAAAAACGGAGCTAGAAGGAATAATAGATTTCATAAACAGTAAAACTCAATTACCCACCGAAGGAAAATTCCAAGCCCTCAGTTTAGAAAATCATGAAATTTCTCAGAAGATTGATGATTGGACCCAAAA
>Ga0169931_10006879_pt1 | contig 17004 bp, 10 predicted proteins | sample Kivu_15m_20L_FD_129675 | JGI IMG/M metagenome (GOLD analysis project Ga0169931, IMG submission 129675) | Freshwater microbial communities from Lake Kivu, Western Province, Rwanda to study Microbial Dark Matter (Phase II) - Kivu_15m_20L... | ecosystem: Environmental > Aquatic > Freshwater > Lake...
TTATTTCTTTAATTAATGTTTTTCCATTTTTTTATCCTTTTTTTATTTTTTTTAGAATTCTTTTTTTTTCTAACCAATCTGTGGTATATTCATTTATATTTTTTTTTTTTTTCATTTCTGTTTTTGTTAATTGTTTGGTATCGACAAAGAAGAACCCTTTTTGAACGACGTCATACATACATATTTGAATAATTTTACATAGATCGTTATAAGATTTTAATTGATAACCCATATTTTCATATGTATTTTGTAGATCTTCTCTTTTTTTGACTAAATAGTTGATATCTAAATAGTTAAGATCAAAATTACCTTGTATTATTTCATTTCGACAATTATCTAAATTATCTGTAATTATATTACGGGCATTTTCAAATAAATTTAATTTAATGAAAATTTTATTAGGAGTTACAATTTTAATACCAATTTTATGGTTTTTGAAATATGTTGATAAACCTAAACAAATAACATTTTTATTTTTATTTATTTCTTTGATTAAATGATTGTCTATTTTAGATTTCCAATATTCATTTATTTTTGTTTCAATGTCTTTTATACTTTTGTTTAGTGTTTTAGCTTGTGATTTATTTTTTTGTTTTTTTTCATTGATTTCATCTAATTTATTATATAGAGTAATTATATTTTGTTCAGCAATTATTTGCATTGTAATTTCATCTAAATCAACTAAAGTAATATTTTGATTAATATTTGAGGAAAAGTTGATAAAGTCGTCTATAAATTTTTGTTTATAATTATTTGGTAAACCTGCAATATGGGCAATTATTCTACCACTCATAACTTATAATAAATAATGATAATATAATATTTTATAAAAATGGTGAAATTAAATCTGCATTTTGTAATTCTTGTATAAACACTTTTGAACCCGCAAATATACCATTATTTATTTGTATTGATGATGGTAAATTATCAAAATCTTGTATTAATGGATTATTTCTATCATCAACTAATGGTATCTTAATTTGATTATCTATATTAGGCGCCCATAAATAATATTCTCCTTTGGATGAATTACGACTTTTTCTTTTGCCAAATAAATAATAATAACTACTGACATTATTAATATCATTTGTTATTAATTTTGCAATTGCAATTGGTCTTGGAGTATCTAAATGATCATTATATCGTGTCATAACCCCTCTAATAGATGGATTTCTGATTAGATAATCAAATGTTGGTCGATCAGTTCTATTAATAATAGGGTATAGTGGATCACTTATGACGCGTCTATCGCGATCTAAAACAGGATCTATAGATTTATTATCATCATTAGGATTTATTTGTAGTTGTGATGTTGAATTTGGATTTTGATTTGTAATTTGTGTTGGTGTATTATTGATTGTATCTAATTTATTTTCAAGTAATTTTTGTTTTTCTAATACTGATTTAAGTAATATTGTCTTTTGGTGCATTTCTGTTAGTAGTTCATCATATTTTTTATCATATTCTAGTTTTGCAAGATTGTCTGAATTATCAATATGTTGTTTTTTGTTATTAATATATAAAAATAGAACAATAGTAGTAATTAATATTATAGTAGTGTTAGATTCTAAAAATTTATTTGTCTCCATTACTATATAATATAAAAAAAATTATTAATTTTATGAATTGACAAATTCTATATTTCTTAAAAAAAAATAAACATGTCCAATAATTTCTTTTTTTTGAGTAATAATGTTAATAGACTCGATATCTAATCTATGATAATAATCTGATTTTGTTATGTATGTTGATAATGCAATGTATTTTTCAATATCAATTAATGGATTTTCCATAAATATTTTTGAATTCAAAAGTTCAGCCTTTAAAATACCATTTACATTAATGTTATTATTTTGTTTTATATCCATATCTAAAGCATATAATAACATTTTACGTGATAAATAATTTTCTGATTTTGATGGAAAAGGAACTGCCCAACCCCAATACCATGTTGATATATTTGGATTATAAAATCCTAATGTCGAATATGTTCCTTTTAGGATAACATTTTTTTTATTTTTATCAAATAATTCAAATATAAGTTGTTCCATATCATCATTATTTTCTTTTGGATAGAACATAATGTTTTCAGTATTAAAATATTTACCATACAATTCTTTTTTTTTATCAAAATATTCATATGCCAATGATACAATCATAATAATTAATTTACAATTATAAAATAAAAATATATTTTATAATTATGAATCAAAATACAGATAATATTGAAGATTTATTTGCAGATGGAGGATTTCCTCACATTAAATTATGTGTTAATGAAACAGTTGAAGATAAAACAAAAAAAGAATTTAGTTCAAAAAATGTTATGAGTATACAAAATATATTAGATAAAAGGAGAAACACTTTAATTAATAGGCAAGTTAAATCAATGTTACCAAGTAGATCTATTCTAAATATAGATACAGTAAAACCAAATAATACATTAGACACTAAACCACTCGTCTTTAATTTAAATGACAATGATGTATTAATAGATATTTCAAATTTAGATGTATCTAAATTAATGTTAAATGAACCAAAATATTTAAAACCAAAAAGATCAAAAAGATCAAAAAGATCAAAAAGATCAAAGGGATCAAAAAGATCAAAGGGATCAAAAAGATCAAAAGGGATCAAAAAGATCAAAGGGATCAAAAAGATCAAAGGGATCAAAAAGATCGAAAAATTGATATTATAGTTTTAATTTAATATTTTTAAGAGTTTGCAACATATTATAATTATATTATAGTTATTATACCATAATATAATTAAATTTAATTGTAAAAACATAAAAAATATCAATCAAAAACAACAATTAATTTTTTCTTTTCTGAACTACTAGAATTTTCTGATAATTTAATTACTTTTAGACCATTATTACTATCAGTTGAAACAGGTTTGCAATATATATTATTTCTTTCTGAATCTTCTACTTTATTACATTTTTCAATGTGATTTATATTACAACATATTCCTTTGTTTTGACATGTAAATTTTAAATATTGATTTTCATCAAGTGGACCAACATAATTTACATATAATATACGATGTAATGCGATTTTATGATGTTTAAAATAAAAATTTACATATTTGCATTTTTCATTACTATTTGTGATGTATCCCTTCCAAATACAACATTCATTTTCATCAAATATACTACTATCAATATTATTAACTATACGTTTAATATCGTCGAATTCCAGTTTGATTTTATAAGATAAGTTTTTTTTTTGGTATTGTAACATTTGGACCATTCTTTGGTTTTTTGCGGTTATCGTATTGAAGTTATCTAATTTTAACATTTATCTAATATATAGTAACATTTTTTTTATTTAAATTTTTCAGCAATCTAAAATAATTTTTATTTTTTAACAAAATATACAGAATATATGTTAGCAATAGATGAATTTTGTGTGGGATTTAATACAGACAATTTTATATTTATATAATCGTATTGATTTATTATATATTTATTTAAAATATCATCATTACCAATAATTAATTGTGATAATTTAACATAAGGTAATCCATTATCAATAACTATAAATGGTTGATCATAAATATCATAAATAATAATAGGTATATGGTGTAATTGATTTAAAATATATAGATCGACTAATGAGATATATTTGGGTATCATTGATTTGATAAAATATTCTAAATAATCGTTGACACTTTCTTCGGTAAATTTAATGACTTTGTCTAAGTCAGCTGTCATTTTTTTTGTTCTTTTTTTGTTTAATAAATAGTCAATAATAAAACTTTTGAATAAATTTGCCAAATCTGTTTGTAATGGGCTATAGTATCCTAAATTACGGTAGTTAATGTCAGAATAAACATTTTTTAACCAATAAAAAGCATTTGCATATGCACGAAATACACCATTAGAACTATTTACTAATTGTATATATAAATTTCCCGTTTTTTCTAATGGATTATGAATTGAATCTTGATTTACCGTTTTTGTAATCCGGTTTTGTCTGTTTTTACCAATTATTGGTATATTGTTTTTCCCAAATATTTCACTCAAAATACGATCTATATTAAAATTTATATTTTTAATTATTTTCTGATCTTTTCTTTCTTTGAATCTATCTGGATCAACAATATCAGATACAAAATAATTGTCTTTTTGTAAAATTTCATTTGATTTTAATTTATTAACAACTAAATCTTCAACCATCTTATTTATGAATAATATGATATTTGAATTTGTTAATCCTAATTTACATGTATTATAGGTCCATATACAATGAACATTTGTATCACATTTTTCTTTGTCTGTATTTATTTTACATGAATCACGATTATTATTTATTTTATATGATTGTAATTTTTCATTCGATATTTCATTTTGTTTAACTGCAATTAATGAGATTTCATTTGTTCCGCCATTTAATTCATCATATGACACATCATTATCTAATTTTTTACTGTGTTCATTATATATTTTATATAATTTTTTATCAGTAATTTTGTAAATTATTTTTTTAAGATCATTTTTTTTGTCATTCTTTGATAATTTTGGATTATCAATTATAGTTTCTATTTTTTGTTTAATTTCTTGATTATCATTTAAAAAATTACTTAATTCCAGTCGAAACAACTCATAGTTTTCTGTATCATACATATTCTTATTAACATTCAATATTCTATTATCAACAAATATATTATTTGGTCCTTTATTTAATTCAATATCGATTTCATCATATAATGATCTACTTTCTAAAATAAAATGTCTGATTTTATTTTTTATTGTAATTTTAACGAGATCATTATATTCGATAAGTTGAGGTTGAATAGGTAAATTAATACTTTGATCAATAATAATAGCAATTATGTTATATTTATTTCTTTCTTGTGTATCATAAATAAAACCTTGTACCTTACAATAAATTCCATTATTATTATCATTATTATCATTATTATCATTATTATCATTATTATTATCATTATCATTATTATTATCATTAAATTTAAACCATACATCCATTAAATTTTCAATCGATTTTTGTAAAGTATTAATATATAATGATTGATTATTTAAAATATTAATATTCCAAACACTACCCGACGGTTTTACTGGCAACATAAAGTTATTTTTTGTTTTACTATTATTATCTGACAACACAATATATTTACATTTATTACGTTGATCAATAATTTGCCCTATTATCGTGTATTTATCTTTGTTTTTTTTGTTTTTTAACTTGTTAATAGTTATTTTTGCAGTTTCTGCTTTAAAAAAATTAATAGATGTTTGTTGACAATTTATTTTAAAATATGTACTGACATGATTTATGATATTATCTTTTTTATTTTCATAAATAAAGCATTTAGTTAATTCAACATTTTTTGATAATTCTTCTTTTGAAGTCATAAAAATAGGATAGTAATTATTTTCTTCTTTGAGCATAAAAATATTTTTTCTTTTTTTATCAAACATAAGATCAATATTTTCAGTATTTTTGCATAATAATACATAATCTTCTTTTGGAATATTGTCATTGGTTTCAACATTTTGTATCAATATTTTTTTTTCAAAAATAAATACATTTGCGCCATCTTCAAATAATAATCCAGGTAAACATATCATATCTTCTACAGTATTATAATCAATATCCATATTTACATTAATAAAATATAAATAATCTTCTATTGTCTCAAATTGTGTTCGAATATCTCCATTATTTAAACTTGTAAATAATTGTAAATTATAATCCATATTTGGTCCAGTTAACATTTGTTTAATTTTTACTTTAATATCAAAAACAGACATATCAGTTGCACTTGAAATAGCATGTAGATATGGAAATTCATCTTGTCTACTACCGAATTTAAAAAAATATCCTGATTTACTGGATATTAAATAATGATTTTTGATAGATTTTGATTTGTTAAGCATGATGTTAAAATAAATGTCTAAATATTTTGGTAGATAACTAAATCTACCTTCTTGAATTTTATTTGTATCTTGTAATATGTACAATCTATCGCCAATTATCTTTTTACTTACTTTATTCGTTTCCTGATACTTTCCAACACATTTCATATAATACTCTTTTTTTTCTTTGTTTCTTGCTGAATAATGATCTTTTTTGAAACAACATGGCATACATAATCCAGATGGATTTGATGATCTTAATAAAAATCCAACATACATATGATCTTTATTTTCTTCTGGACTACAGGTATAATAGATATGAGTACCATCATTATTTGTCAATTTCGCTGCTCTTAAAACAACTTCTTTTTTTTTACCTCGTTTATTAAATACAACAGTACGTTCATAATCACCAGAAGTTGGATTATATACATAACCTAATTTAGTTAATTCTGCTAAAGTTTTATCAGTATAAGGTATAGGACGTCTTTTTTTATCATTACCTGAATTTTGACAATTACGTGTCCATTGATTTTGTCCTTTACCTGGTTTGTAAGCTAAACGTTCTTTATCTAATTTAGTAATTTGTTTGACGGTTTTAATATTTTCATCTACATCTACAATTTCTTCTACTTTATTTCTTCGTTTTGCAATATTATTTAATAATTTTAATTTTTCTTTTAGTTTAAGCATATATTGATTTTTTTTTAAATATGTTTCAATATATAAATATATTAAAATATTCATAAAATTAATGATTTTATCTAATTGATATTTATTACGGGCACCAGAAACTCTCATTTTATATTTACTTCTCTGTTTACCTTGAATATCAATATTAATACCAGGGGGTTTATATTTTGGAATATTGTCCATTTTTTTTAGAATTTTACGAGATTTTTTTAAATTTGGAAATTTAGTTTTTACATCATTAATTTTATCTAATGCCTGTTTTTCAGTAATATTAAATTGTTTTGATATTTCAGCAGATAATAATTTTTCAACATATTCATAGTTTCTTAAAAAATATATAATTCTATGTTCTATTCTTGATTCATTTTCATATTTTGAAATTCTTTTGTATCTTAAATATGTACCATATTTAGATTTGTCATCTTTTTTCTTGATTTTTGATTGTCTTTTACGAGGTTCAACAACAACAGCAACATATGGGAAGAAATATCTTGCAAAATCAGATAAATCATTATGATTAATCATAAATTTTTCTGGTAGTTCAATTTGTTGAATTGTATTTATAAATGCAAATCTAAATTTATCATCTGTTGGAACAATTATTTGTATCTTATCATTTTCACCATTAATTTTATTTAATAAATTTCTAACATACGGATATGTGTTTTTAACATCATCAATTGATGCTTGATCTGTTTCTTTCCATTGTGTTTTATATTCTAATTGTCCATTTTCATTTAAATTAACAGAAATATATTTATTTGATGAATCACCCTTTTGTTGAATTTTAATTTTAAAACTTATACCATATGGCGAATTTTCAAACCATTTCGCTAATATTGCATTTTTATCGTTTTCCGTACCACGAGTAAAAAATTTATATATTAATTTTCCATCCATCGTTTGAAACTGTAAAAATGGATATGTGTCGTCTACAATAAAATTATCATATATTCTAAATAAATCTATTTTTGGATTATTTGTTTTGTTTAAATGCTGTAATGTAACATGTATAACAGATTGTGTTACAAAATTATCTTTGAAAATTCCAATATATGGAGTTGGGTTTAATTTAAGTTCTTCGACTGTTTTAATGACTTCATTTTCTAGCAAAAGATCATTTTTAATATTTTGATGATATTGTAATATTCTATTTGTTTCAGATTTAGATTCATTATTTAAACAATCTATAATTTGTTTAAATTCATCTTGTGATATGTTATAATATATTTTTACATATACATTAAAAATATTTTTAATAATTTCTTCATCTGCTCTATAATTTAATCCAAGATCATGATAAATATCTAACATATATATCTCATTATTCGCAATATAATTAATATATTCGTCTAAAATATTAGTATCATCATATTCTTTTTTAATACGTGAACCGTATTTTAAAATATTATCTCGGAGATTTTTTAAATTTCCTACCAAATTTTCATATAATCTCAAATTTTCATTTGGTTCTATAGATATTTTTAATAATTCATTTTTACGAACCCATTTTTGTCCTAACATTATTTTATCTGTTTCTACTACTTTATTTAATCCAACAATTTTTTCATATTCATATTCAGACCATAAATATAATCTAGATGGAATTAAATAAGGTATTTTTTTACCAAAAATAGGATTTTGTTTGATACCACATGAGATTTTATTTTTTATTGTTTGAATTGTATCATCTTTAAAAATATATTGATTAAATATATATGTTTTTATATAAATATCTTTGAGATTTAAATCATATAAATTGTTATTGTAATTTTCATCAAATTCTGCCATATTTAAATATTTTTTTGATGAATTATCTAAATTAATAATTCCATTTATTGATTCCGTCGTTTGTTCAGGATTTTCATCGATATTTAATAATTCTTCATTAGAAATTTCATCTCCAGAATATGCTAAATCATATGTATCCTCATAATTAATTATTTCATCATTTTCCTCATTATAATCATTCTCCTCACTGTTTACACTTTTTTTATCATATTCAATTTCATCATTTTCATCGTTACTATCTATTTGTTTTGTTTCATCTTCTTCATCATCTCCCTCTCCCTCAACTTCCTCATCTTCATCATCTTCATCATCTTCATCATCTTCATCATCTTCCTCATTGTCTTCATTTGCTCCACCAAGATGATAATTAAAATCGTTATTAATATGTTTAAGAACTTCTTGATGATATATTTCATCATTAATTTTATTTGTAAAATTAAATTGTTTATCGTTTGAATTAAGTAAATCAATATATTCAGACATATCGATTGTATCCGATGTATTTGTACCACCTATTTGATTTTCAAATTTTGCGATATTTGAAATTATATTTGAACTTGATATGGTATAATCAATATCGTCGTCTTGTTCTATATCTTTGACACGTAAATTTTTATTTTTACGTTCCATAGATTGTTTATATAAAAAAGCATAATTATATTGTGTTTTTCCAATATATTCAAAATCTGCAATATTTTTTTTAAACCATTTTTCTCCATATTTTTCTAATATATCTTCTTTTTTTGTTTTGGTATTTCGAATATTATTGATCATAAATGTAATATGTCTTGAATTAAAAAAATATGTATACCATTTATTACCATAATATTTAGACATTAATTTATATTCATTCTCAGTAACTGTCATTAATGTATCAAAAAAATTAAGATCTTTTATTTTTTTTAAAATTTTTTTAATGTTATTATCAGTAGTGACAACATTACCCAAAAAAATACAAACATGATATTGTATTTTTTTATTATTATTTTTAAATTTCCATATAACTTTTATTGGATCATCCATAGTTAAATTAATATATCTACAGATTATATTATTTGAATAATATCTTTAATATAATAATTATTTATAATCAATATTTATTATATTATCTTTAATTATTTGCAACGGTAACTGTTAAATTCATACCACAATATTCTTTGTTATTATTACTATAATCTATATATCTGTAAATTCCAAATTTAATTGCCTTATTTATTAAAAATTTATTTATCTCGTAAAATAATTCAGTATGACCTATTTCAGGACATCCTATATGTGCTAATTCATGTATTGCAACATATAATAAATCATTGAAATCATGTATTTCACCAGTTGTTTTTGATCTAATACAAAAAACTAATGTTTCACCTTTGTTTACACTATATGATGTATATATACTATCACTCGAACTTTCCTGTATCTCTACATATTTTAATTTATCCTGTATATTTAACATATAACGATGCATATTTATATCCCCAATTTGTTCCATCAATATTTTATCTACTAAATTTATTAATGACGTTTCAATATTAAATAATGTCTTTAAAGCATCATTTTTATCATCAACATCACGAACAAGATATTTTTTTTTTTTATTATTTGTTTGATCAAAATATTCGACATAAATTACATCAGAAACATTTAGATATTTATATATTAAAACTAATGAAAACAAAGCGATTATTAAATAACTTTCCATATAGTTTTCAATTATAATAAAAAAATTTTTTTATTATAAAATATTATAAACTAATGTTTTAATTTTAAAAAATAAAAATTAACTTTTGATTCAATTTATTTTCTATACGATTATTATTATGAATTCACAAGATATTTTTATCAAGAGTAATTTCACAGAAAATACATCTGATATCATTCACCTAGACTTCTCTGACACTAATCAAAATGGTGGTAATTTAGATAATAATATAATTCATCTATCAATATCATCTACCATCAACAACAATAACAGCACTGTACATCAATTCGGTGGAAAAACAGACTCATCCGAATATTTTAATAGATTAGCCGAAGAAATTGTCAATTCTAAAACATCACATAAAACACAAAATGGTGGTTTTAATGTAATCACAACTATTGACGAATCATCTGAAATATTCTTAAGTTCTGAAACTATCCATAATATTAATCAATCCGAAATGGTAGGAGGTGCAAAAAATAAAAAACTTATACAATTTAATTTTAATGACCTCAAAAAACATCTACTTAAAGTATCCGAAACATTAGAAGGAGGTTCAGAAACAGAAGATGATGATGACGATATTCTAAATGACGATGATTATGATGAAGAAGAAGAAAACGATGTTATTAAAAAATTATTTAATGATGAAGATGAAAGCGATAGTTTGATAGAATTTGTCAAAGAAAAAAAAACAGAAGATAAAAATATGAGCAAAATTGCTAATAAAAATATAATTAGTATTGAAAGTCATCGTAGCAAAACAAATAAAAATACAAAACGTTCTAATTCAGATGATTCTGATGAATCTGAAGATTCTGACGATGAATCAGATCTTGATTTAGATTTAGATTCAGAAGATGACGATGAAGATGAAAAATTAGAAAAAAAAAAAGAAAAAGAAAAAGAAAAAGAAAAAGAAAAAGAAAAAAATGATTCCGAATCTTTGTCTATTGGTGGATCATCTACAGAATATCAATTTTCTGACAGTATTTCATCACCAAAATTAGTTAGTTATCGTAAAATTCAAAACAATAATACACAAATTGGTAGAAGATTTATATAAAAAATAAAATAATAAAATTACAATCCTTCAAAAAATAATTTTTTTGCCAAACTTAAATTAGTGTTCGTACTGGGTTTAGCTTTTTTATTGATTGTCCTTTTTTTCTTTTCACCAGTAATATTATTAACAATTATTTTTTTGTTAATAGTTTTATCATATAATTCAAATGGATCAACCATTGTTTTAAATATTTGTTTTGAATCGTCATTAATTTCATTTTTTGATATATTTGTAGATTTAACTATGAAATTATCCAATGGAATATTGCCACTTCTTATTAATTCTTCCTTTGAAATATATTCATTAAATATATTTTCTGGTTTTGGTGTCATATGAACCAAAAATTGAACAGCTGGATTCATTATCTGATTTGTCAAATAAAATAGATAATCTATTTTAATATTATTTTCTTTAATATAATCTGGATGTTCTATCATATCACCTTGTAATATCTTTTCACCACGTTTCTTTTTTACTATAATAGCTACTGATGGTATTCTATCATTCACCGCTGGAGCTGTTCCATGATCACGCTTCTTCATACGCTGACTTAATTTTACATGTGCTTGTGAACACTCTACATCATCCCATAACCATCTTCCTTCTTCACCTACTTTACCTTCTGCAGTATTTGTTAATTTAATACCTTTGTATCTAGATTTTAGAGATTTAGTGGTTATAAATTCAGTAATTGGATATTGTCCTGCTAATAATTTTTCAATCGAATATCTTATATATGCAATCGCTTTATCAATATCATTTTCATTCATCATTATATTAACTAATCCTCCAATTACCTTTTTTACTATATGCGCATTATCTCGACGTTTTAATACAATTCCCATACTACTCTGCTCAAATTTTTCGACACTTTCACCATATTTATTACCAACATATCCTTTTTTACGTCCAATCCAAAATGGATAAAATGTTTTTTCATATTCTAAATTATGTGGATATGGTAATCTTTTTTTGATAAAAATCGATGCTAATTGACCTAATCTAATACCATGTACCAATCCTTGTTTAGTAGTTAATAATAATCCAGTTTCTTTTGATTTAATGTTCATGTTCGTAAAGATAGAATCAGTATTTTTAATAATCAATGAACCAATACCAGCATGAAAAACACCATATTCTGTTTCAATATCGTATACAAAATCATTGTATTTTTCGTATAACAATTTAATATTTTTAATTGCATTATTACTTGATATGTTATCTTCATTAGACACCTTTAACCAAGATATTTTAAATTTATCATCTTCTTGATTAATAATAACTTGATATCCTGTATTTGCCATTGTCATATAACATAATTGAGCATCTTTTTTATCAGTTGTAATATAATTATTATTATTATTTGTTTTATGATTAACACAACTAAAATTAATAATTGGTTTACTATGCAAAAGTTCTTGTCCAATTTTACAATCTTTTGGTTTAATTTGATTTTCATTAATATCTAATAAACTGTGATCTTCGGTTACATCTACACAACCGCTATCTGTTGTAACACGATATATTTTTTTATCCGTTTTATGTCTAATTATACGATTTACATATGCCCATCCTTTATGAGTCCAAATTTTGATATTTTGATTAAATGTTTCTATTTGTTGTTTTTCATATAATTCATTATATCCCGGATTCTTAAAATTATTATCCATTAAATTGACCCGTTTTAATTGTTCATATATTTTTGGATTTTTAAATGATTTATAATTTGTCCATTGTGATTCGTTAAAGTCATTAAATGTTTGTACTTTAATATTACCATTTACATTTAAAATTATTGGTGTATCACCTGTACAAGAATCGCCATATATAACATGAGGATTTATGTCAAAACTATTTAATATTTCTCCTAAAGCACATCTTATAAATTCAATATTCTCTGCACTTTGTTTAGATACATCTAAATATAATTCATTTAATTCTTTAATTCTTTCATCATCATTTAATTGCATTGCTTCATAGTATTTTTTTAAAATCGGAACAAAATCATTCTCTACAAATGTTCTCGCTGTTTCTAACATTTGTCTTCCAATAGCAGTTGTACTTGCGGCTAACTCTTTCATACATAATGGACTTGTTCCTGCTCCTAAAATACCATACACTGAATTGGCAGTAATCTTTAAAGCATTTTGTTTGCCATTTAAATTGGCCTTTTGTGCGGGATCTTCTTCAGTTTCCATTTCTTTTTTGGCTTTTTTTCTTTCTGCTAATAATTCAATTAAAATCTCTGGAATAATACCTGGTTTACCATCTTTTCTTTTTGCAAATTTACATATTGTACTTGATCCATCTGTATTAGTAAATGGTACATCACGATAATTATAATCAGGTAAATCATCAAATTTGCTATCTAATACAATCATTTCATGAGATATATTACCATCTATCATTGAACTTGGATATAGTGAGTTATAATCTAATACTGGTATATAAGTTTGATAAAAACCTAATACTGGATCAAATACTATTGCACCTTCATAAGAAATATCATCTTCTAATCTTTGTAATACTGGAATTAAAAATCCTTTTTGTCTACATCTTTTTGATACTAAACTTAAACCCTTGATACCTTGACCACGAAATAATAAATAATAAAATGGTACATGACAAACATTCGCCATATTTATCTTACTCGTTAAAATTGATAATCTTTCCATAATCTTATATACTAATACACAATCCTGTATACAATATTCCGCAATTATTTTTCTATCTGCACTAGTTCCTTTTTGTAACCTAAATATATCATTTGCTTTAATATCATCTTTGACTAAACCCCATTTTAATCCTTTGCCTAATTCTTTTAAACCACTCTCTGTAAATACATTATCTGTTGACTCAATTATCATCTTATTACTATTCATAGAAATAATTTTATACTTTGCATCACAATAAGATTCATCATCGTTAATTTCATTATCTGTTTTATCAGTTTCATCTTTGATACCATATTCTAATTCTGATTGATTAATAATTTTAACGAAATTTCCTGGTTTAACGATATGTAAATTTTTTGATTCAATTTCCAACTGATGATCATTTAAAATTGTATATTTTAAAATTTTTTCTTGAACAAAATGTTCAGATACAAAATCTAATGTATATTTATCTAATTTGTGTTCAGCTTGAATAATTTTTAACAAATCTATTTGTGTTATTCCAATACTGTCAAAATGTCTCATAATATTATCTCCAAGTGCAGATGATGATAATTCTGTACAATCTAATATAGAATTATAATCCGATAATTTACTTAATTTACTAAATAACTTTTGACAATTAATATTTGGATGCAAAGATCTACGATACATATAATTTTCATCGAATTGCCATGTATTATAACCTGACATAAAATCTGGACTTTCTTCTTTTATTAATTTTATCCATTCAAGTAATAATTCTTTTTCTGTATTTACGGACACTACTTCTGCATATTCTATTGGATCACATGTTCCCAAAGTAATAATATGTCTTCGATAAATACCATGATTGTGTTTTGCAAATACTGTACCAATCTGAATAATTTTATCTTCTATTCTTTGTGGTTGTGGGAATGATCCATCTCCAGAAGTACATTCTATATCAAAAACAGCAATTTTATATTTCGCAGTCATCTTTTGATTTGCATGTTGTTTTAATGCCTGCCAATCACATTCTATATTTATGTCACATGTTGTCTTCTCAATACATCGTTTATATTTTTTGATTTCCATCCATCCACACGCTAATACATCTCGGATATGCATACATCTTAACATTGAATCTAAAACACTTTCATATACGGTAAATTTAATTGGTCTTGTTATACCTGGAAGAAATAATCTATTTTTAAACAATACACTTGAATATGCTTTCATTGCATTTGAATTATTAAATACTAACCTTAAAAATTTAAATTCCTGATTATTTGTAAATCCACGAAATTTATGTTTTATTACTGTGTCATATGTTACTAAATTATGTTTTACATGTTTTAAATCACTATGTTCATTTAAAACAACAAATAATTTTTCAGTATTCGCTTCCGTCCATTTATCTGGCAATTCAACATAAAAATGTGGAATATAACCAGTTACTTTAACATGAACAGATTTTTCGTCTAATGTTCTACCAAAAACACGAATTACATAATTTCGATTTTGATTATTTTCTTTGTAACCTGCATAATATTTCGGATTTAATAATATTTTTAGTTTATTTCCTCCAAATTTATCTTTGTTATCAATTTTAAAATCTACTAAATTAACTTCAGAAAATTCTATATCATTATCACAATCATTAAGTTCATTAAATTCCCGCCATTCACTTACTTGGAATACTATTGGATCTGTCATAAATAGTTATTATATTGAAATACTATGTAATATTTACTTATAATATTATTATTTTCAATTATTTACTATAATAATGAAAAATAATTGAATATAATATTTTATACAAAATATAACATATATCATTACTATACTCATATGAACTCTCTAGAAACTAATAAAATAAAACTTTTGAATTTACCAAAAGATATACTTACATTATTATGTTCAATATATCCAAAATTAGGACTAACATGTAAAACATTATATAACTTGTGTCCGCCAAAACCACCGGAATATTTTTATGATAACAATAAATATAGTAAATATATGATAAATATTTCATATTTTCCAACTGATATACCTAATATTCCAACTATACCTTATTATTATTATCAATTGGATATCAATCACATCGTTCCAATAATAGAATCAAAAAAATTTCAATTATTACAAATTAAAGTTCCAAATGATATTGTATATGTAACTAACACATTCAAATATGTTTATGAAAATAATATATCTATAGAACACTTTAAATACAAATATGAATTAAAATTGGCATTAAAAGATCATCTTGGAGAAAAACAAAATTTTATACATTTGGATAAATTTGATAGTTTAACTATGTCCTTCTTAATGTATTTATATCATTGAATTAAAATAAATTAAATGATATATCTATTTATTGAATCATTATTTTTAATAGTGTAAATAATTTATTGATTATTACAAATTTATAATATTAAATGACGTATATACATCATTAATTATTATAAGTTGGCATAATAGATGAAACTATTTTATTATTGCAAATTAAAAAATAATTTCATAATATTAAATTCTTTTAATAGTATATGGAACAAGAATATTTGTTTATTAGCAAAAGTCATACAGAATTATTTTCAATCAAAACAGATTTAATTAATGAAGAATTATTTGAAAATAATCTGTTTAATAATATCAAATATATCATAAAAAATAACAATATAAATGGAAAATTTAAATTAGTAAATTTATATAACGGAATTGAAAAAAAATATCGTACAGAAAATTTAACACAATTAGGAGGTGATAATCAAAATATACAAAATGAAATAAAATTTAAATCTATATGGAATGAAATGTCAAATTATATTAATGATAATATCGAAAATAAAATAGATAATAATAAATTAAATAAATTATATAATCAATTTATTTTAATTGGTGGACAATATGGAATACACAAAGATGAATTAAATAATATATTTTTATCATTGCTGGAATCAACAAAAAATAAATATGAGGGTAATTTAAAAACTCAAGTTGGTGGAGTAGATGAACAATCAAATGAACTTATAAATAGTCAACCAACAAATAATCAATCAAATGAACCTACAAATAGTCAACCAACAAATAATCAATCAAATGAACCTACAAATAGTCAACCAACAAATAATCAATCAAATGAACTTATAAATAGTCAACCAACAAATAATCAATCAAATGAACTTATAAATAGTCAACCAACAAATAATCAATCAAATGAACTTATAAA
>Ga0169931_10006880_pt1 | contig 17003 bp, 15 predicted proteins | sample Kivu_15m_20L_FD_129675 | JGI IMG/M metagenome (GOLD analysis project Ga0169931, IMG submission 129675) | Freshwater microbial communities from Lake Kivu, Western Province, Rwanda to study Microbial Dark Matter (Phase II) - Kivu_15m_20L... | ecosystem: Environmental > Aquatic > Freshwater > Lake...
CCCAACCCCAACCCCAACCCCTCTTTGTTTTAGGCACATACGGGTTGTGCTCTTGATATCAATATTTTTGCTTGTTTGATTATGATTGCTTGTTTCCCTAAGTGTTATTCGTTATATTGTAGGTATGTGTATGTGGCAGTGTAATTCTGTGACTCTTTATGAAAGTGAGTAACCGCCATTAGTCTATGCCATATTATTTACCAATATTATGATGCAAACCGCCATGCCATCATCCAACCACCACCCCCTCTCCCACAACTGCCTCACTGATCTCTACCTCCAAAAGGCACCTCCACAACTGCAACCAGTACTACAGATCCTAGGTTACCAGGCCAGCGAGTACAACAGCAAGTAGATCGTGTAAGTGTTTGTCTATTCAGTCTAAGGGTATCTGACCAAACTGCCTTCGTGGACTGTATGTTGGTGGGTCCCTATGCGCTGCTCCAAGGGCAGATTGTATCTACAGAGTACTCTCACTCTAATCAACGCTTTAAGACATATGATCTGGTTAAGGTGATCGACTACTTCGTTAAAATAGATCCACAGAAGATATGCCCTCTGCGTATCATCATCCGCAAGGTCGAAGAACAAGGAAGCTGCGATAGACTAATGGGAGTTCCTTAGGAGATTGCCTAGCTGATAGAGAACAGGAACTTGGGAGCAGTAGTGTTGAGGCAACAACATTTAAATAGTCAAGGATCATGCGATACTCCTATCAAAATATAGGAGCAAGCCGATGAAGCAGAATACATACGTCCACAGCAGCCACCCAGTCAGGACAACAACGAAGACCAGCCGCTTACTCTCGCAGATATAATGGATAACAAACCAGGGTATTTCATCGGAAGACTCGTAAGGATGAAGGCTGGCAGCAAGGAGGCCAAAGATGGACCTATGTCTTTTTTGTACTTGGGTTTTGTTGACAGCAAAGGGGAACTAGTGAGGGTTAACCTGGCTGGGAGAATAGCCATCAGGTAGTCCCGCTAACTACGCAAGGGCAAGTGCTACTACGTCAAAGGACTATAATTATTTCAGGGATAAAAGGGAGTCAAGGCAGTACAGGGCGAAAAGAGCAGAGGTGGCGCTTAGATGAATAGAGGTGGTCAGATTAGACTAAGGGAAAAAGACTACCGCATTCAGGAGATAAGCAACGAGGCCATAACATCGCAATATCTTGATAGCTATTTCAAGTGGTAGCACCAGAATGAATGGGTTGAGAGTTAGACCGTAGACGTGATTGGTCTAGTGGCAGACATCTAGCAACGCATAACCTACAGAAATGCCAACACATACCAGTAGACACGAGACGTAGTGCGATTGGTAATATACAACAGCATGAAAACAGTAAAAATAAGTTTTTGGGCAGACCACATCCACATTCTTGAAAGCATGAACCTGCGCAAGAAGCAGCCCATTATTTTATAGGACATAAAGAAGAAAAAGAATGTGTTTTTGGATTTTACTGCTGAATCGAATATTATTGTTCTGGATAACCACCCTGAGCTGAGGGAGAAGTTCGATTACTTGTTGCCGCCTGAGGAGGAGGCGCCTTAGCCGAATAATGTGCAGGAGTTGCTACAGGTGCATGAGATGGAGCCATATAGTAGTAAGATAAGAGTGCTGAGGTATTTAGGTGTGTATGTAGAGTGACTTTGTTGAGTCTCAATCATAAGTGGCTTTTCTATCGTATGTGCAACCACTGTAAGAAAAAAGTATAAAGGCACCTTGAAAACTGCCCCGAGTGCAACCAGAATGCGTTTGTTCATAAGTACAACTGCCCCATCTAATTTGCAGACAGCACTGGCACGCTTACTTGTGTGGGTTTCGATCCAGTCTGCCAAATACTATTCCGTACATATTTATACATTTAGGAATGACTGCAGATGAACTAAGTCAGGTATCTGAAGCATAGGTAAGGGAGGCATGCACTGGGCTGGTGAGGAAGGAGTACAGGGTGTCGATATAGAACAAAAACAGCAGGCTGATTCTGAGAAATATCTAAGAAACTGAGGATAGTAAGGAAGCAGAAAGGAAATAAGTGTTAGTGTAAAGGAAGGAGGTAGAGGATAGGAGATAGGTATTAAGAGAAAGGAGATAATTGGACAGCTAGTAAGCCAAGTGGTAAGGATAGAAAAGAAACGCAGCCAAATATGAATAGCAAAGGGAAGTTGGAACAAAGATACAACATAATGATAGTTGATCACAATAATTTAAAATAAAGTATGCTATGGATTAATGCTAAAACTAGATTCAAGCATGGTTTATTTGGATAGATAGAATGATACTTGAGATTAAAGTCATAATGATCAGAATAATGATCGAGATCAGAATATTATTAAATCATAGCAAACATGTCCTACACGCAATAGCTGCTCAAACAGTTCACCTCAGCCTTCCCCAAAATAACCACACTCGCCTCCGCCCTCTAAAAACGCAATAGCTTCATAGTCAACTATCCTCTGGTCCTCAACCCTACTTCTTCCAAGCGACTGTCCCTCGTGTCTCTGTGGCCAGTTCCCAAAAATCACGACTTAATTTTGTTATCGATCGAAGAGTGTTTGTTTTCGACTAACTTGGTGGGAGCAGCCCCTATGGAATTTTCACTAATTCAATAAAAATTGCAGGAAATGGCAGGTACTCACTAGTTCATGAACCCTGATTTCATTTAACGAGTAAGAATATATATTCAGTTGCTGGCCAACACCCAGAAACTGAAGCTGGGAGAAATGCCCCTCAGGAACTACTGCCAGTATGTGCTAAATAGCCACCAGCCCCCTATTAACAAATAGTAAATAAACTCACGCTTTCTGATGGAGCTGTCTTTGAGCATGGAAATCAGCAATCACACCACCTTCCTGGCACTCAACAAAGAAATACTCAAACGGACCTAAGAAGATGATTATATCAAGGCCTGCGAAACAGGCAGGATGGTGATCAGAGATGCTGGCAACACACCATTCAAGTTTGCAGCACCATTTATTGATAAAATAGACCACTCTTTTGATCCCAACTGCGTTTTCGACTTGCTATACTTCCCACACCGAAGAACCCCATTTATGCGCATCAAGACACTCAGGGCATTGGCATAAAACTAACGACCAACAATCAACTACGGCAAGCTCAACAACTACTAACTATTGCTCAGGTACAAATTCGCAGTGCCGGATAACCCGCATCGGGTGTTCATGTTGCCGCTTAACTTCGAACTCATCATGGAGACATTCAACAAGAATATTCAGTGGAAACAGGAACAGTTCCTGAAACAAGGAATGAAGCTAAAAAACTACATACGCATACTTCCCTAAGGCCAACTTGCCTAGCAAGACCTCAAGATGATGAGGATACTAGTGCACGAGGGATCACAGCCCAAACCATAAGATATAAATAGTGGCATTAACGATCAGCTAGTATATAGTTTCGTGTGCGGTCACGCCAGGCAAATGAAGCAGAATTTAAAGATAAATTCATCGAAAGTGAGTAACAACAAGTAGGTGCTGACCCTAGAAAGGGAATAAAGCTAGCTTATCGATACCTTTTTGCAAAAACAATAAAAGTGATATAAATATGTTATATAGCTCAGTTATGATTTCATTTAGAAAGCGGAGATCCTTGCCTACCACTACTATTAGTGTTTTTAAAGAAGCTCTATCTCTATGGTTAAAGGTCTGTTTTAGAATCATCTGCTTTGCTTATAGTTTAATTTGATGGAAAAAGAGGGCATCGAGTCCATCGGCAGCCAACTCATAGCCGACCCCAATTTCATAACCAAACTAAGACAATAGTTGTTCAGTTCAAGCAAGCAGGTTGCAATTTAGCAACTGGTGGGGTAAGTGTGCCAGATACTGTCCTAGCTGATCCGCATACAGCTATAGACTGAGCTCAACGATATCGTCGAGGATAACAATCGCATACTCAGATAAATACAGCTCAATATGCAGGCACAGACCTCACAACTCATACTAAACGCCCCCTCTTCGCAGCTGGAACAAAAAGATACAAGCGAGTAAACATCTTTCGGGTAAATACACAGACTGATAAGCGAATAAAAGAGGAAAGCATTTGAGAGCAGTCCGTTTGAGGAAAGCGCAGGGTCTTCGGTGGTGTAGTTGAAGGTGTAGACAATCGAGTAGGCAGTGGGGATGCTGTAGAAGCGAGTGAGGAGCATGTAAGACAAGTACTAGACCAATCTCAAAAGCATCTGGAATGTGCTGAGCATCACATAGGGCGTTCTCTACGATCACTTGAAGGCCTGCAAGTAAAACAGCGAGGTGAAGTAAAAGAGAGTAGAAAAGGCCGAATAGTCTGAGAAGAAAGGTCTTTTTAGTGGTTTCTTCAAAAAATGATGTTTTATATATTAGCCTGCCTTCATAATATTCAATAAAATGATGCTTTTGTATTTAAATTAGAATGCTAAAATAATGCTGATTGAAGAAAGAATTTTGAAGAAAAAAGAATAAGGCAAGACAGAAGGTATTAAAATCAACTTTTTTGGAAGTAACTTTTAAGGATCTAGAAAGGATCGCTCTGAAGCAACATGTCAGCCCGGATTCGTTTCTACAACTCGCTCTACTCCCTAAGCACTGCTCTAGAATGGTTGCTTTAGGCAGTTTTACTCTCCATTCGCCAAGAGCTCTCTGCATGCCTTTCATCTCTGGCCTAATCGTTCCAGAAAGAATCTTTTTTGGAGGACTAGCTCGATGATATTTTGCCCATTTCGTTGAGGGGTATATCACTAAGGATATGGTCGTGTTTGCTTTAGAAAAAGTGTTAGCGGCAATACTATATCTGACTCTATCGATTTGCGTACTATTCTTCGTTGTCGTGATTGCTGAGCTAGCTGTTGAGTTGTTGCTGTTTGCTGAGCTCGCTGTGAACTTATTACTATTAAATAAGCTAGCTATGTGCTTCGTGTTGTTTTTAATGGATATCCGGCTGCTCCATGAGTATGGGCAGTTCTTTGAAGTCTCCACCCCTTCCGGACATTCTATGATAGATGTGCTATAGTATTTGCGCTTAAGTGTTGTTCTGTCCAAAGGGCATGATCTTGCTTTCTTTGGTGATCAGTGACTTAAATCTATTTTTTATCGAGTGTTAGTTTCTGCGGTTGTCTAACTGCTTAGAGATAGCTGGCCATTTCTTGCCGTAGAAACGAACGTGCTCAACTAGTGCGAAATCCTACTCCTCCAGCCAGTACTTCTTGAGCTTAGAAGGGTCTAGGTGATTTAGCCAGCGTTACCGGCACTGTTTGGGCGTCCTGAAGAACCTACGTTTAGACTCAATATATAGGTTTTTGCCCAAATCGCTCCACTTGAGTCTGCAGTTGTCACGCTTAACCAGAGTTTCAAAAAGCACGTCCTCCTCGTGAATCCATTTCTTGTGCTGGTTGTGGTCCTTTAGCATGTTGCGGCACTGGTACTCGAACAGGATCTGGGGTTTAGAAGGGAATAGCTGGCATATAAGGTGCCACTCGGGATGAGATGGCGTAGTGGCCATGAGTTAAAGTTTGAGTCCTCTCGCCTTGGAATACAGAGTGAGCATCCACACGAACAATCGCAGTTCGTTTTAGAACCACCCGAACTAGTTGCGCTAGTATGTGTTTTTCCTGCTTTTGGAGAGTCTGTTCATGATACCTGCGTAGAGGGTGAGGGCGAATGAAGAGTCAATTTCCCAAATCTTGAACTCGCGGATGTAGAACTGTTGGTGCAGCTGCTAGAGTGTTTCCTTGTTAAGCACGCACTCGATGGTTTATACTGTTTTTTGGAAGAGCTTGATCTGGGTACGCGGCTACTCCATCTTCTAATTTTCGAAATCAATAATAATTAATTGGATTGAATTAACTTTCGAGTAATCGACTCACACTTGACTACTATTTTAAGGTATTAAATGACTACTATTTTAAGGTATTAAATGACTACTATTTTAAGGTATTAAATCAAAATTGCACTAATAAAGATGAAAAAAATTAATCAAAAACAGGTGAAGTATTTTTTCACAAAACACTCATAGTTCAATTAAAAGCCTATTAATTAAAAAATATGTTTTTTTTTTTAGTTTTTTGTTGTCTTTTGGACTATATACGTGTCTTTGGTTGATTTTTGCTTAAGGGGAATAATATATAGTGGTTGATATTATGTAAATGGGTGGTTTTGTGCATATGGCTTTATTGTATGGTGTTCTCATTTTATCAAAATATAGCTCAATAACATGGAATGTAGGCTCGCTCCACACCATACAACAGCCCAGCCACAAGACAAACAACCTGGGTTTCATTCACTACTTGCTCTCTCCTAAAGAATCGTGTAGTCGGGTGGCCCACTCAATGCCAACACAATAGAGGCAGCCTAATCGAAACAACTAGACCTACAACCCCAACCAATAACTTAAGTCAATCAATCCTAGTAGGAATATCATATAGATGAGTAGGAATTAGGGGAAAGCGTAGTTAAGACTGGGGTGGGCCGCAAGGAGAAGTTCCCTTGGAGCTACTAGTAGGAGCTCAAACTATACCGTTTGCACTCCGGAATGGGTAGCAGCTGGCTCTAAATATCAAAACAGTTCCAAAACAGGTAGTTAATCTCCTAGATAGATCCTGCAGCACCCTCAAGAACCATTTTTACTCGAGGATGCGGCTGTCAGTTCGCCACCTCAATAAACAGCTGCGAACTGACAATCAGGCAAAGACTCTACAAATAAAAGATAACGTGATTAGCAGATTGATTGATGTGGCTGATGGTCGATTCGCATAGAATAAGCGCTTTTCGAGGTAGTTTTCGAGTCAAGCTTGTAGTAATGATGGGATTAACCTAGCTATCATAGATAAAATGCTGGGCTTCACCTACAGCAAGCACAGAACCATCGAAAACGCAGTCGATATCTCAAAACACATACAGCGACTTATACGATAGCTAAGACTCTAGAAACATCAAACCGAAAGCGGATGTGATGAGAACTAGAAGGTCATTGTTTCGGATGCCTATCATCTAAAATACTACTTTTGTTAAGCCATTATGTTCGAAGCAAGTCCCGATAATTAAAAACGGAGTTAATAAGTTGAGTAAGAGAAGAGATAGGCTGCTTAGTAGGCTTATAGGAGTGAGTAGATGATAATGCGACCTTGGATACTTCTGGGGCAGTGCGCATTCAGTTCGATTGAGCTGGGGAGGGTGCCTGAGCTGAGGATGTAGTTCGAGTAGGGTAGAGTATGTGCTATGTAGACTATTAGGAGCTGTTGTTCAGGACTAAAACTATCGAACTGCCTTTCATCTTCGATTAATGATTTTGTTTGTATTTATCGAGTGTATACGTACATAGTTTAAAGAGTGTTTATCTACATAATGTAGATGGCTGTATACAGCTTAGCCTTTAACCATAATGCTTATGATATATACCGATTAATGCTTATATTTGACCCTAAAATGACAATTTTACCCGTAATATTCTAAAGTATAAATCTTTTATATTAATCTATCAGATACGCATATAGAAAATGTTAATACAATCACAAAAAAGTAATACTGTCGTTGAGCGTGTCCATCGAAACAAAAATATATATCTTACCGCCTCCCATAAACTCCTATATCTAACCCTACCCTAGCTCAATCGATAGTTTCCGCTGCTCGTTTTCTATTTTTATCTGCTTTTTGACGGCGTGAAAACGGCAGTTGAGTACTTCTGCGTGGCTGAAGGCGAAGTCGTTTTTCCTGATGATTTTATACTTGTTTTCGTGGATGTTTTTGCGTTTTAGTTATCCGAATTTGTTGACGATGTAGTCGAGGGAGTTGATGTTCATGTTGGAGCAGAAACCGATTAGGATGTTGCCTACCATTCTGTTGATCCTGATGCGCCATTTGACCGGTAGCAGACTGTGGAGGGATAGAGGGTTGGAGATGTAGAAATGGAGGAAATCGAATTTTTATTTTTGTTCATTAAAGGAAGGTTTGATGAGAGTGGGGGAAGGAAAGGAAAAATGCTGCTGGAATGTCGTAAAATATGATATGTAAAGATTGAGTGGCTATCCTTTAAGGAGTGCTTCTGTATAGCTTTATATCTTGACACACTGGGTCGTGAGCTACTCAACGCTGTCCTACACTACATGCACGCGTTGACCTAGCCGATCGATTTAATTCTAGTAACAGCTGGTGCTTCTTATGCTGCCATCTTATTCACTCAAAACGTGCTCATTCAGGTATTTGTGCTTAGGCATGTTTTATCCGCAGTAGCCGCAGTTTATTCTGAACTGGGGACAACTGTTAGTGTGCTACTAGTACTCGCTTACTAGTATCTACTAGTGACACCCCCTACACCTCCTGACTAAATAAGATAAAATCTACCTCTGAATTGGCACTGATGGTAGTGTTCGGCTAGCTCATGGTACTTGCTTGTGCTCTCACAACCAAGACGTGAGTTTGGGCAGCGCAATACTAGTCCGTTTAGTACTGAATTCATTATTGGTGGTATTTTGCTGGCAGTGAAAGGTCGTTTACACTGCGGACATAGTATCTGCTAACTGCCCTGCGAATGGCCTTTTTACATCCAGGCCTCCATGCACTAGCCGCAGAAAGCATTATGGCAGCCGTTTGATGAACCGCATGCAACTGGGTGCCAAATGATATGGTGGCAGATGGAACCTGAGTATAGTATATAGTACAAATGAGATGGTCGACGTCGATGATGGAGTGGACTACTAGCGATCGCTAGAGGGAGAGGGTGGTGGGTGTGTCTTATTCGAGGGAGTCGTCATGGCATTTGAGCATATATTTATGACTAGATATTATAATAGGCCATAATAACATAAAACAAAGTAAATAAATAATTCAGATTGATACTATGAGGATTAAATATTGATAGTAATAATAACTAAATCATATACTTTAGTCTAAATATGATAAATGACTATGATAACAATAATGACTTCTTTATAAATAATAATGATCAAGATATTTATTTGTTGATTCTCTGCTATGAAAAAGATAGTTCTTTGTTAAGTCTTTGCTCAGAAATAGATATAGGCACTCCCTTGTATCCCACGTGCACCTGCATCTTCTGCAAATGCTTAAAGTGCCGCACCGACGCACAAGTCCCACAGCACGCTACCAACAAAGAACCGTAACTGATTAGTATCAGACACACCATGTTGTAGTACACTGAGTTCAGTAAACCTATGCAGAAAGAATCTCTGAATTCATTTAGCGACTAACCAATTACTCTGCAATCAAGACCGTTGAATGAGCCTGAAAGCAGATTGGTGATAGGGTTGTAGTTGGACTGCAGAATGGTGGCGTAGGAGCTGATGTTGGCCTGTACTGCTTTAAGAGAGTTATCATAGGCAGTCATTCTAGTCTGCAGGGTAGTCAGGTCAGTCAGCACTGTCTGCATCTTGGCCTTACGAGGTACATTCCAGTTGTCCTCCATGTTTTTAATGAAAGTGTAGTAGTTGCATGATGTTCCTCCGTATCTAGTCTCGAGTGTGGATGTATACGAGGAATCGCCTGAGGAACTCTGGAACTGTTGCATGATTTAGTAGCAGCCAAGCGGACAAGTAGCAGTGTTGGCAAGATTAAGGCAGGGCGGATTCTTTACTTTACCACCGGGACACTGGTAGAGTGCAAAGGAAGGCATCCAGCTATCACCATTTACATTTGTAGGATTGCAACTAACGTCTCTAGGAAAGGTGCCCAGTCTTACGCCATCGATAAAACTTAGGGCAGCTGACTGATCGATGTCTAGTAGTTCAGCGTTGAGTATTTTGTTGACTTTGTTAGTGCCAGCAGTGAATGGAGCATTGAGGTTGGCAGTGCTAAACAGCGGAATCAACAAGTTGAAAAGCTGTGTTTTTTGAGTGATAAGTAGTTGTTATGAGAAGGTCTGATTGAAGCTGGGTTATATTTCGTTCATGACCCACCCGTTGCCGTCAGCCATGCAGTTTTGGAAGAAAGAGCCGAACTGCGACCATCCCATTTTGGTGAGGAAATCTACTGTTCCTGTTCCAGTGGCAAGTCGAGTGTCGATGTAGGCGCACATTTGGGATAGATTGGGACCAACTGCACTCATGCCTATCAGCAAAACAAGAGATATAATGTTAAGGAAGTACATCAGCGAGCACGTGCAGTAAATGATTAATCTGACACGCACTACTGAGCAACAGGCCAGAATGACAGCTGCAAGGGCTCCAAGCAGACTAAGACCTATAAAGGTCCCATAGAATGCTTTGAGTCCAGTAATGATTTGCGTGTATAAGGCATGTTGCTGTATAATTATATGTATACGCTGAAGATAGTGCTGAACTGATCGATGAACGAGTTGATGTTAGTGGTCATGGTGGCGATAGTGGCGATGGTGGCAGTGGTTTGTGTTTGTACGGTGGCTTGGGTGGTGGCTGTGAGGTTGTTGTTGGCTGCGATCATGGAGTCTAGTGCGTTATTGACCTGGTTGAAAATAAGCTAAGAGTTTGTGTATATGCTGCCCAGAATTGATGAAGAGTTGGTGGTACTACCATAATAGCTGTTTTTAAAGGTGGAAGTAAAGGGGGCATAAGTCGTCCCATTTGTTGCAAAAGCGTTACTGTATGTGATATCTGAGTAGGCAGTGAAGGTGCTGTTCAAGCTCAGCTGCACATACGACTGGTTGCTTCTCACGTTAGCTGCGTTTTGCAAAGACTAACTCACTCACTATTTACGTTGCTGTTTTGCACGAAGAAAGTGCCCAGATCGGTACGGTATGCGGTCAGAGCTGTCGAGAGAGGGACAAGACCTACAAAGAAGCGATTTTGAACTGAAGGTGACATGCGACCATTGACAAGATCATCACCTAGGGCAGCTCCTTTGCAGCCTACGTCATTCCAATAGTTGACAATATCTGGAGCATTGAGCACTGCGATGGCTCCTCCGGCGACTACTAGCAGATAGAAGAGAACGGTCAAGTAGGCAGTCCACTTGAGTTCACAGCTGCCGTACATTTACTTCTAAGGTTTCCTTAGCTTCTTGCAAACAGGATGTTTTTCTAGTTAAATTAGATGTTACCTGGCCACACGCAGCAACAGCAGAGAGGAATCCACAATATGAGCATGGTGGCTAGGGCTACTAGATGTGGCATGACAAGGAGAAGTGTTTAAGTTGGCAGTTGAAGGAAATCCTTATTGTAGAGAATGCTTTATATTTGTTGGTTGGTCAGGTATTTGTACTGCTTGATGTAGGATTGGCTTGTAGCTCTTTATGAGTCAGAGTATGTGGTGGTGAAGAAAGAACACAAAGATTAGCGCTTGGCGTTGCGGGTGGACGATATCTGGGTGTCCTGACGAGTTATGACCACCTGGCAGTTGCAGAACAATAGCAGGAAGGCAAAGAAGAGAATGAGGGTGCGCATGATGGGTGATTGCGATTGATTTGAAACTTAATTATTATCGATATCATTTAATTGCCTATCTGCATATAATCATATATATCTGTTTATCTTTATGACTGAGTTAACACAACTGACACCTGTAGCATTAATAAATAGACTTAACAAATAATTTAGATTGGCAAAAAAACTGTTTTAAAAGTAAGTTAGTAATATTATATGAAATATCTTTTTTTAAAAATCTAGTTCAAAGAATTAATCTGACCAATATAGTATGATTAACAGACTTAACATTACCAACAAACAATCTTTTATAGTATTCTCGATATTTGTTCAGCTATTTATATCAAAAACGCTATTTAAACATTCATCTATGCTTTCTCATCTCATGCTGATCATGGCTTAGCCTGCTTCTCATACTCATGGGGTTGCTGAACCCGCTCTTGCGACAAGTGCTCCCCCTTGAACCCCTTTTAGCTTACGATCGGTAGAGCTTGTACTTTGAAAGCACTATTTTTTATATGTGCTCAATTATATCCGTATTGCGCTGGTACTTCTTGGGCTCAGGGTTGTTGTAAAAAGCCACTCTCTCGCTGTCTATCTTGTTTATCAAGTGCCCCCAGTGATCGCGTTGAGTGGCAACAGGAGCGGTAAAGTAGGCTCTGTATGGGTTGTTGAGGCACTTGGTCAACAATATGCACTTGTCGATTTAAGGTTTAGTGATGGAGTTGGCGAAGCTAAAGATCTTTTTGAAGTCAAGGTTGCACTTGCAGAATTATAGGTCTCTGGTTTGATTGGTCAGTTATAAGAAATCCATTTCGTCGATGATTTCCATCTCCATTATGGTGTTCTTAAAGTTTTTGATTATGCCCAAGGCGACTAATACGGGAGCCATTTCCTTTTTACTGAGCATGAAGCCCCATATGGTTCTGCCTATTTCTAGGGGAAAGTTGTAGAGGAAGAGAGTAATAAACCACTGGAACAGCCAAAGCTCGTTGGGAATATTAGCCTTGTTCAGTTTCTCGTATATGGTAGGCAACTTCTTTTCCAGCAACAACCAGAATACTTCGCAGTAGAAGGTGGCCAGAGGGAAACCGTCTTAGTACAGTCCAATAGCCATCATACGATCATGAAGCAGTAGTCTTGTGGTCAAACTAAAGGTCTACTCTTCGTCAAATCCATTGATCATGAAGAAACCGGTAAGGAAATTCATTCCTTGGGTGTAGCCGACGTGAGGAAAGTACAGCGCCACTTTTTGTAAGACGTGTTCAAAAGCACTAAGATTATGACGATTGCCAAATAAGCTGACTTCGGGATACGTTCTGGTTACGTCTTTGCTGATTTGTACAAAGCAAGGATGGGTCTGCCTGACGTCTTCCTGCCAGAAGTGGGGCTGGGGTATGGGTTGAGCAATGTGTAGGTGATGCTGCCATTGAAGCCTGTCTTTTTCGGAGTGGGTGGAGAGGAGTGAGTTGGTGTCTTCTATTTTTTGTGAGTTGAAGAGGTCGCAGAAGATATTGGATTACATATCGGAGATGCTGCATTGTCCCATTTCAAAGAATATAATAACCACCTTTATATCACTATAACAACTGTTAAATGCAAACAACTTCATTAGTTTGAAGAAAGATAGAAAGAATATCAACTTAGGAAGATAAGCTAAAACCTATGAAAATAAATTAAGTTGTTTGATTGTGGATAATGATACGAGATATGCTATTGGGCATAAAATAATTATCAGTCTCTGAGTCTATCAGTAAGACCCTGTCGTCTCGAAGACAGCCTTATGCATTTCTTCTTGGGCTACTATCCTTTGCTGATCTGTTCTATCGGCTGCATTACTACAGACCCACTCGCATTATGCTTAATCAAAGGCACGTTTTGTGCTTATATGGCTGGTTAGTTTACTTTAAAGTTTTACAATTAGTTGATCTTGAAACTGTTGAAATCTCTTATTTTCCTCAGAGAGGGTCTTTTTGAGATAAGACTGAGTTTTTGTTTGCGATCCAGACTGTTCTTGGGTGTTTTCTTTTGCGATGGATCATTCTACTACTTATCGTCTTGCTAGTCGCATATCAGATTAATCTACCTATGTGGTCCTGCGTAGAGGTATTACTTGGATTGGAAACTGGCGGGTCGTGAATCTCTAGTTGAGCTGTGATTGTGGATGGAGTTGAGGCATATTTATAGTAGTGGTTTGGAGTGATGGCTGGGTCTATTGGCCAGCCATTTGATTTTGAGATTGGACTAGCTGCTGGACTGTCTGCCTGCATTTTCGTTGGGCACCCACTATTCGTACTCTTGGCTGTTGGATAGCTTTATCATCCGTTATAACTAAATAAATTTTCATTTCGCCTATTTCAAATGCCCTTTATGCTTATAAACATCATAATATGCATGGTGTCCTTTCTTTAAATAAAAAGTCATATTTTCAATATAGCTACTTTATCACGTTTCTTCTTAGTCGTCTTCGTCGGGCTGTATGCTTGCCAGGTAGGGCTCTACTAGTTTTTTGAACTCTTTGTCTCTGGGTGCGTTGTAGAGGAACTGTACGTCTATTTCCTGCACTTTTTCAGTGCTCCAGCTCAGCAAAAACTACTCCGAAAGCAGACCATGCTCGACCAGTTTAAACAAAATGGTGGGGAGGAACTTCGAGTAGTCCTTGTCTTTGTGCTACTCCAGGAACATGTGCTAGACGTTCAGAAGGGTCTATAGCTATGGATTGGGGACGAGTCTAAGTAAGAAAAATATATACTTTTTCATTAGGTTGAGATATATTTATGAAAACTAGGCGAGTTGCTGAGTGATGTTGACTGAAAAGAATGCTCTGAACAGAGTGAAGGCTATAAGTGGTTTTTTGAGTCCCAAAGGCTTAATTTTAGATACTATTTGCGCAGATTTAATAGCGAAGTCTTACTCTTTGAGCTTTTAAAAAAGCTACCTGACGTATACACCTAGTCTCTGGAGCTACTCACTGCCGAACTCCATGAGTTCAACATTAAAAATTACCTACTCCTACTTTTCCTACTTCACTTCCTTTACTTACCTTTTTTCTTCTTTCTCTTATGCCTTGCGAGTAGGGTTGGGTGCTGTCTATTTTACGGCCTTGGCTCCAGTAGTGGTTTTGTTGCTGGGAGGGTTCTTTATGATGAAGGCTGCCAGTCGATGCTTGTTGTCGAGCTCGCCTACAAAAGGACAGGCTGCGCATTTGCCGGTGATTTTGTCACCGTTTACCTGCATGCTCATCTCTGGCAGCTTGCACTTAGGACAGCAAATGTATTTCTCGATGAATTTGTCTAAAATCTTCCTGAGATCATCGTCCGAAAAATCACCGTTGATGATGTACTGAGTGTTATTTTTGCCTCCTGCTTCCTTGAAAGTAGTCTGTGAGGCTTTTTCGAAGCCAAACCATTTGAGGATGTACTGTTAGTTGGTGCATAGATGTTTGGCCACGTCTCCTAGATTGACGATGTTGGTTTTGATGCCATTGCCTTTGCTTTATATTTTGAGCTGCATTTTGGGCATTTTGTATCTGAACTTGGGGTCTACTACGGTGGAAGGGATGTTCAGCATTGTTCAACAATATATCTAAAAAATGTAAAAGAAAACAAAACTGTAACGTATTAACCATGCTCATCTGTTCATTTCGGTTCAAAAGAGCAAAGTTTCAACTTTAAAAATTTTAGCTTTGTTGTTAAGAAAACCTCTCTATATATGAGCCAATCATAAAGCTGATCGTTTTGCGTTGTATCGTAGTTTATAATACCTAGATTTAGGCCGATGAGTAGTCCCTTGCATTCCAACCACAGCGAGGCTGAATAGTAGTCGCCATAGAGTTAGAGTTCGCTGAGTTTGCCCAAGAACCCCTAGACCAATCTGAACGTGTGCAGCAATAAGATTTGTGGCAAGTACAAGGCATCGAAGTACAACTTGGCTCATGAGAACAATGTCTAGAATTTGTGTGAGGAGTGTCTGGTGCAGTACAAGAAGGAGTTCTATTGTCTCTACTGCAAACAAATCTACTTCGAGTGCACTGATGACGGCAAAGAGTGGATATAATGCTAAGAGTGTCAGCGTTGGGTGCACACTGAGTGCGCTGATTTCTACCCCCAGAACAACTCCAACGCCCACTTCAACTGTCTGCGATGCAAAAAAATAGAAGTACCACTGAACACTGGCCGCAGAAACGCCCCGAATCGTAACCCTATTTTCGGGAAGGTTCCCGACCGCAGAAAGACTCAATAGTGCAATTTAAACAACTTCGGTTTCTACTGGCAGCTCAGTCCGGCAGAACTGGCAGAGGACGTCTAAAAACTAAAACAACTCATCAAGTGATCAACTCTTATTGATTACTGAAACAAATCGATATTTTAAACACTGCTACCTAATTAATCGTTTGCTTTGTTACCAATAAAGAAATAACGGTTATTCTTAATTTACTTCATTTTTATGCTAGTTAAATATAATTTTAGTCAAATATAAATTTAACGGTCATGGCATAGGAACTGGAGCCCCACATCTTGCGTCGTTTCTAAATCCACCAGATCCTCGGCAAAGGTGCTTATGGAGTAGTCTGGAAGGCCATAGACAAAACCACCAAACAACTAGTGGCTCTCAAGAAGGTATTTGATGCCTTCCAGAATGCCACTGATGCACAGCGCACCTATCGTTAAGTATAAAACTATCCATACAGGTCATTTTCCTTCAAGAACTACACGGACATGCCAACATCGTGTCCTTGCTTAGTATCATTAAGGCGTAAAACAACAAGGATATCTACTTGGTCTTTGATTTCATGGAGACAGACCTACATGCAGTCATCAGAGGCAATATCATGGAAAATGTACATAAAAAGTATGTGCTTTACCAGTAAAAATAGAGTTATTCAGGGTATTCAAGGGCATCAAGTACATGCACTCGGGATAACTTATCCATCGAGATCTCAAACCATCAAACATATTGCTGGATTCTGACTGTCTGGCTAAACTGGCAGATTTCGGACTAGCTCGTTCCATAGCATCCACTAACCAGTCATCTAATTAACCAATAATGACCTAGTATGTGGCAACGAGATGGTACCGGGCTCCATAAATACTGCTGGGATCGTCTAAGTACACTAAGGCAGTGGACATGTGGTCGTTGGGTTGCATCCTTGGCTAGATGTATACAGGTAAAGCTATCTTTCCTGGCAACTCTACTCTTAACCAAATATAAAGAATTCTATAGTTGTTGGGCAAACCGATCAAGTAAGACGTATAGTCCTTGTAATCGATAATGGCTCAATAGTGTCTTAACCAAGTATCATATATAAAAAAACGTTCTTTTGGTTCATTTTTCCCATCTATGGATTAATAAGCACTAGATCTGCTTCGACGCATGCTTGTGTTCAACCCTAATAACAGAATCACTATTGAGTAAGCCTTAGAGCACCCCTACCTTAGAGACTTCCATAATCCTGCATAGTAGGTCAGTTTCAAGGGAGTTATTGAGATATCGATTGACGAGAGCACTAAATACTCCATCAAGGAGTACAGGGAAGCACTATACAAAGAGATTTCTCGCAAAAAGAGTAAGGGAGGGTAGCTAAGATAAGACGGACAGTTCATGAACTCAGGAATGATTCAACGGCGCAGATAGGAAGATAGGAAGCGCGAAGAATAAAAGAG
>Ga0169931_10006881_pt1 | contig 17001 bp, 14 predicted proteins | sample Kivu_15m_20L_FD_129675 | JGI IMG/M metagenome (GOLD analysis project Ga0169931, IMG submission 129675) | Freshwater microbial communities from Lake Kivu, Western Province, Rwanda to study Microbial Dark Matter (Phase II) - Kivu_15m_20L... | ecosystem: Environmental > Aquatic > Freshwater > Lake...
CTCCCATTTGATTTCAAATTTTACATCATAACGGTTTCTTACAGCAATATATTCATTCCATTGACAAGGAGGGTCATTTCTAAAATTGAAAGAACCAGCAGCGCCTCTCGCATCAAAAGCATCGTCACCATTCCCAACACATGCACCAAAAAGAGGTGGATTGGGATTGTATTGACAATTAGGATTACAATCTTCTTCCCAACCTTCTACTTCAGAAAGTAATATTGTAGCATCTGAATTAGTAACTGGCGGGAAATTAAATGGGAAAGTAGGACTTACCCACCAAACATTGAATTGATTGGTTGCACTTACACAACCCGTAGCTTGCCAGTTAGTTCCATACGACGTCCCAGTGGTTCCATTGTCACGTATCCAAGTGTACCACACAGGGTCTTGACCTCCAGCAAGACCACCACCATCATTATTGTCTGCTCTTGCCCGAAGTTCAATAATTCTAACCTCATAATTAATATTCTGACTAAAAAAGCTCGCGAAAGGAGCAAGAAATAAAGTCAGGAGTAAGCGTTTAATCCACATAAATTTAGTTTAGCGTTTATTATTTGTCAAGTTTAGTTCGCCTAAATTAGTATTCGAACGATAATTTGATACTTTTTATAACTAATTTTTCTTAACAGAAATTTATGAAACCTGTTCAAAACCTTTTTCTGAGTGATTTCATTAATTCTTTGCGGTGGCAAAACTACTATACTGTTTATTCAACAACCGATGTAGCAAAATCATTTAAACGTAAGTTAATCTCAACTTAATCTGTTGTAGCTTTGAGCAACCTTTAAATGTGTTATGATTTACCGCGACCAAATGAATAGGCTAATTAATCTTGAGGAAGTTCCGAAGAGAATTGTGTCGCTTGTACCTTCACAAACAGAATTGCTTTTCGATTTGGGATTGGGTGATTCCCTTGTTGGTGTAACAAAATTTTGCCTTCACCCCCAACAAGCGAGAAAAACAAAAAAAATAATCGGAGGAACCAAAAAGTTAAACCTTAAAGCCATTGAAGCACTTCAACCCGACCTAATAATCGGCAATAAAGAAGAAAATACCCAAGCAGAAATCGACTATTTATCGGAAAAGTTTCCCGTTTGGATGAGTGATATTTTTACGCAAAATGACGTTTACGAAATGGTAAAATCACTTGGGAAAATGACCAATACCTTAACACAAGCAACTAATCTTAACCACAATTTGAGCCTAACTTTTCGCAATCTTCCTAAATTGAAAATTGCCAAACGTTTTCTTTACTTAATATGGCACAACCCATCCATGCTTGCTGGGAAAGAAACCTACATTGATTCATTTTTTACGGAGTTGGGATTCATTAATGCGTGTAGTGAAAGTCGTTATCCGATTTTGAATGAAGCAGAAATGAAAAACATTGACCTAGTTTTATTGAGTTCCGAACCTTATCCGTTCAAGGCTGTTCACTTAGAACATTACAAAACCTTGTTCCCAAATGCTGAAGTTATGCTTGTTGATGGGGAAGCTTTTTCTTGGTACGGAACGCGATTATTGAAAGTTGAGCCGTATTTGCATGAATTTTTAAAACAAGTTTAAAATTGGAAAAAACAATTCTATTTTTCGACGGCGACTGTGCCCTTTGCAACCGAGCGATTCAATTCATTTTGAAAAATGAGCGAAATCAAGAATTGCACTTTGCCTCCTTGCAGACCTCTGAATTGTTTTTGAACGAGCATTTTCCTGCCCACAAAAACTTCGACTCCATGATACTTTTCCAAAACGGAAAATTCTACGTAGAATCCCATGCCGCACTGAAAATCATACCTTATTTAAAATGGCACTTTTCGCCCCTATTAATTTCTTGGATTTTCCCACCTTTTTTGAGAAACACTATCTATCGACTAATTGCCAAAAACAGAAAAAAAATCCAACTTAACACTTGCGAACTTTCATCGGAGTTGAAGGGTAGGGTTTGGGGTGGTGAATTCCCGTTTTAATCAACTTTGACAGATAACTTTTGATTCTCAAAAGTCATCAAATTCATTCCCGAATATTTAAAATATTTGATTCGAAATTTCAATTCATCTCATTGAATACCAACTGTAATAGTTCTTTTTCATTTTTGCAAAAATCAATTTTTAATGAAATCCTTTGTGCGAAATCTTCCATCTTATTGTTAGGTAAAACGAATAGTTCCTTTTGATTTTTTTGCACAAGAACGATATATTGAAATCCATTTTTTTGATACAACTTTTCGACTTCTAATTCAGAGTTATTGCTAAGTTGAAGTCCTATTCCTTTAACATCAATTAAGTTGTAATAATTGGCAAACAGATTGAAATTGCCATTGTTTGGAATTGGGGTTTTGGTGATAATTTCTTGACGGGTTTGGTCTTTTTTCCAGAAATTTGTCATAATTATTTCAGTTATTAATTTATTAACCAACTCTCAATTTAGCGGCATCTTTCCATAAGTAATGAGGCATTGGATCTTTTAATTCCCATTCAATACTCATTGGTTTTGAGCCATAATAATTATTTATCGAACCTTCGCCAACAAAAACATAGCCCATTGTATTTCCAAATTCATCATTTGCTTTTTCTCTCACAAAAAGTAAAATCTTTTTGTCTTTCTGTTTATGAGTAATATATGATTTCCCTTTCGGGGTTTCCGGTCCGGCTGAATTTTGACTTTGCCAATGAAATAGGCGTTCATTAACAGCATAGTCATCATACATAGTTGTTGGAGAAAAATCTTCCTCTGATTTTACCAAATTAATGAAAAGTAGCTCTGTATTGAGATTAGTATTTTCTGCTACACCTTCTCTATTAGACGATTTTCTCTCAAAACTACTGAAGCCGAATGCATTAAGAATTTGATCTCTTGTATAACGTGCATGCAATTTAAGTGGTTGGTTATAAGGCAAGTCAATATCTACTTCTTTAAAGTCAATTCTATCAATCAAAATCTCCATAAGTTCAATGATTTCATCAACCAAAACTTTGTTTTTACCAATTTGTCTTACAGATTCCTCAAGAGATATAAATCCACCTGGATTTTGCCAGACATCATAATGTAGCATTAATGCCATTGATTGCTCAAATTCTGATAAGTCTTCGATTCTTAATTGAAACTGTTGCTTTGCGAGTTTTAAAATAAAACTGAAATAGCTTCTTGAAGCGGTTGAGAGCCACTTATTCTTAATTGCAGACAATATTTGATTTTCATTCTCAGATGGAAAATCATCTAAAACATTCGCCATCTGGCAAAGCCGTTTCCAACCTAAATTTCTAGTTTTCTTATAAATCAATTGCAATGGGATATGATAGAACTCAGAGAAATTTCTCAGGTTCAACGGCAGTGTTGTTTGGTTTTGAAACGTTTGAATTTTTTGAATGATTTGGTTTTGGTTTAAAGAGGTTGCGGCAATGATATTGCTCAGTATTACATCTTTTGCCTTTTTCTCCAAAACGATAGAACAACCGAGAGGAAGATGGGGAAAGTTATCTTCAATCTCTTTTTTTACCGGTGTTGAAGTTTTGCCTATTAATGCTCTGAATTTATTCTCAAAATTATATTCAGGCCTTGCATTTCCAACAAAATCAAGAACAGTTAAACATTCTTTTTCTTCTGCTAATCTCAAGCCTCTCCCAAGTTGTTGCAAGAAAACAGTTAGACTTTCAGTTGGTCTTAAAAATAGAACTGTATCAATTTCTGGAATGTCAACCCCTTCATTAAAAATATCAACTACAAACAAATAATTGATTTCTTTTCTCTGAAGTTTACTCCTGACAGCATCTCTATTTTGAGTATTTGTACTCGCTAAATAATCAGCTTTAAAACCTGCCATTGAAAATTTTTCTGCCATAAATTTTGCGTGTTCAATAGTCACACAAAAACCAAGAGATCTTACTTTATGATAATCTTTGGTGTACTTATCAAGTGCAGAAATTATCTCGCCTACACGTCTATCATTGCCCGTGTAAATATTGCTTAATTCACTTGGAATATATCGACCTCTTTCCCATTTAACTCTCGTTAAATCAACGCTATCAGAAATTCCAAAATATTGAAAAGGACATAACAATTTTCTGTTCAATGCTTCGGGCAATCGAATCTCAGCTGCAATTCTACCATGAAAATCTTCTTTTATATCACCCCCATCCATTCTTTCAGGTGTGGCAGTTAGCCCTAATAATATTTTAGGATTGAAATAGTTGATGATTCCTCTGTATGATGAAGCTGTTAAGTGATGACATTCATCAATAATGATGTAATCGAAAAACTCTTTTGACAACTCAAGATTTTCAATTCTATTATTTAGAGTTTGAATTGAGGCAAATACGTATTCATAGTTTGTGGGAATTTTTCCATCAACCCATAGTTCGCCAAAATTATTATCTCTCAAAACTCCTTGAAATGTATAAAGTGCTTGCTCCAAAATCTCTTTTCTATGAGCAAGGAAAAGGAGTTTAGCAGATTTATTCTCTTTTTTAAAATTCTTGTAATCAAAAGCAGAAATCACAGTTTTTCCTGATCCTGTTGCAGCTACAACAAGATTTCTATGTCTTTTATGTACCGACCTTTCAACTTCTAATTTTTCGAGAATTTCATTTTGGAAAGGAAAAGGCTTTAAATCAAAAAAGGCTGCAAGATTTGTAGCCCCAACTGTTGTGATTTTCCCTTTGTTTAATGATTCTATAAGTTTTTCTTTATGGATATTGTCGTCGAAAACTTCAAAGTCATCGCTTTTCCAATAAGAGTCAAAAGTCTTTTGAAATTTATCAATAATATGACTTACTTCTTTTGTTGTGATTTTCACATTCCATTCTAGTCCGTCAGTCAATGCCGACCTTGAAAAATTTGAAGAACCAATATAGCCAGTATGAAAACCTGTGTTTCTGTAAAATAAATATGCTTTGGCGTGAAGTCTTTCGTTGCCAGTATTGTATGAAATTTTGACTTGTGTGTTTTCCAACTTTGAAAGTAATTGAATAGCTTTATAGTCGGAAGCTCCCATATAGGTTGTTGTGATTACTCTCAACTGACCGCCACGTTGAGTGAATTCTTTAAGCTCTCGCTCCAAAATAATTATCCCCTTGAATTTGATAAACGAAACAAGTAGATCAATTCTGTTTGAGGAGAGGATTTCTTTTTTTAGTTCACTTTCGAGTGAAAGTCCTGTATTACTTCCACCAGTAAAAAGTTCGCTGTGAGAAAGTCTAGTATATGGCGTGATTTCTTTTAGATGCAAGTCAAGATCCGAGAAATGAGCATCAATTTTAGTGAAAACAGCTTTTAAAATTTCTCCTTCACTCTCAATCAAATCCTTATCAAAATCATTATTTGTTAATTCGAGCTTTAGAAATTGAATAATCTTATTCGCAATTTCAATTTGTTGCTCAATTTGATGTTCTCCTTTCAATAAATCAAGAGCTCCTTTAATGGATCTGGATAAATGACGAGAGATTAATATTGACGCCTCTTCTTTATCAATTTTTGATTTATTGATGTAGTAAGAATTTTGGTCTAGCTCACTTATCTTTTTTGTTACTAACTGGGTTACAAGTTCTTCGTAGATACCTTGATTCATAAGGATAAATATTGTTTTACTATCGGAATATCTGCTTCTGCCCAATCTAAATTCAGCAGTTCCTCTTTTTTGAAATAATGGTAGTCGTTGTGCTCACTGAGTATTATTTGACCTCCAATTCGCATCGCTATAAAAGGAATAAGTTCAAGTGAAAAATTTGGGTAGTCATATAACGTTGAATTTAATTTCCGTAAAACCTTAATGTCTAAATGCAATTCCTCGTGGATTTCTCGAATAATACATTCTTCTTCATTCTCATGTTTTTCGATTTTACCACCAGGGAATTCCCATTTCAAGGGAAGCATCATTTTTGAGCTACGTTGAACAACAAGAACGCCATTCTCATTCTCAATTATTGCACAAGCTACCCTAATTCTTTTCATTTCAATTAACTCGTATTTTATTTCAACTTCAATTTTTCAAAAATGGTTAAAAACAAGGGTTGTAAAGCTAATACTTTTTCAACTTGATTTGATTATGTAAGCTTCTCAGAAAAAATCAAGAAACTTTTTCATAGAAATTAACAACAGTTTTTGGGGATTGTATAATTAGAGTTTTAGTATCAAAAATGCCATTTCAATATTTACTTTTCATTAAACTTTAGGGTTGTTAATTTGAAAAAAATATCAAATCCCCCCAACCCCTTATCCTCAAATTCAACTTCTGAGATTGCTTTGATTTTGCAACCCTACTATTTCATTCAATCCAAAGCCTTAGATATTATACCGATTAATATTCATTTGATTTTAATCCGCCACGGAGAAATTTGATGGCATCGTCGGTATTAGCGTACCTTTGCACCTCAAATCACACCTCATTTTGACTGAAAATTCTACCAAAATTCAAAACGTTCTTAGTGCTTTAGGTTTTTCGAGCTTAAACGAAATGCAAGAAGAAACACTCCTAAAAAGTGAAAAAGTTCGAAATTTATTGCTCCTTTCTCAAACAGGTTCGGGTAAAACTTTCGCTTTTTTGTTGCCCTTGTTCTTAAAGTTGGATGTTGATTCTAAGCACACCCAAGCCGTTATTTTAGCGCCATCAAGAGAATTGGCCTTGCAAATTGAAAGTGTTTTCCGTGCGATGAAAACCAATTTTAAGGTGTTGACTTGCTACGGCGGACACGCTATGTCGGTTGAAAAGAAAAGTTTGTCGGAGGCTCCCGCTGTTTTGATTGGTACGCCTGGGAGAATTTGTGATCATATTTCACGCAACAACTTGGATTTATCTAAAGTAAGTCAATTTGTTGTGGATGAATACGATAAATGTTTAGAATTTGGTTTTGAAGAACAAATAAAATACATCTATCAAGAATTTTCGTCCTCGGAATTCACTACCCTTGTTTCTGCCACTTTACACAAAGAATTTCCCGACTACTTAGCTTTCAGAAATCCCGTTACCATCAATTTTTTGGATAAGTCAACGAAACCTGAAATTCAATTTTGGAACTTCCCTGTTCGCAATACCAATAAATTTCAAAGTCTATTTGAGTTGCTGTGCACCTTTCAGGGAGAACCTTGTATCGTTTTTTGCAATTTCCGCGAAGCAACCGAAACGGTGAGGAAATTTTTGTCGGAAAAAGGGTATGACTCGGTTGTTTACCACGGCGGTATGGAACAAGAAGAACGCGAAAGAGCCTTGATTCAATTTAGAAACGGAAGTTTTCACACTTTAATTTGTACCGATTTGGGTTCGAGAGGTTTGGATATTCCAGAAATTCAGCATGTTGTACATTTTCAGTTTCCGCAAAGCGAGGAAGCCTACATCCACCGAAACGGACGAACAGCGCGAATGAAAGCCAATGGTTCTTCTTATGTTTTGGTGGATAAAAATGAAAACACACCCGACTACCTTTCAGCACCCGAAAAAGAATTTCATTTACCCGCTAAACTCCCTGAACCATTAGATAGTCAGTGGATTACACTTTATTTCAGTGGCGGTAAAAAAGATAAAATTAGTAAGGTTGATATTGTAGGATTCCTTTCGCAAAAAGGTGGTTTACAAAAGGACCAAATTGGTTTAATTGCCGTTTTGGATTTTTACACTTATGTAGCCGTTCGACGCAATTCTGTTAAACAATTGCTTGCCAAAATAACCAACGAAAAGGTGAAAGGGAAGAAATTGAAAATTGAAATTTCCCGATAGTTATCGGGGCTACAACTTCTCCCGACGGTTATCGGGGCTACAACTTCTCCCGATGGTTATCAGGGCTACATCTTCTCCCGCTGGTTATCGGGGCTAAAACTTCTCCCCCCTTCGGCGACGCTCCCTTCTCTCTTCTCTCTTCTCTCTTCTCTCATAACTCTTAACTCATAACTCTTAACTCATAACTCATAACTCATAACTCTTAACTCATAACTTTTCCGACCTTTGCACCAATTCAAAATTTTACCATGGAAAAACTTCAAAATTTCATCAACGGGGAATACCTAGCGCCAATCAATGGTTTGTATATCGACAACTTCGAACCCGCAACCGGAAAAATCTATTCCTTTATCCCCGATTCTGATTCAAAAGATGTTGAAATCGCTGTTGAAGCAGCAGAGAAGGCATTTCCAATTTGGTCCAACTTTTCAGTTGAAAAACGCTCCGAAATTTTGGTGAAACTTTCCGAAGGCATTCAAAATAGAATGGATGAATTTGTGAATGCAGAAAGTAGAGACAATGGTAAACCACTTACGCTCGCCGCTCAGGTTGATATTCCGAGAGCAGTTTCCAATTTTCATTTTTTTGCAACCGCAATTTTGCACACTTCAAGCGAGTCGCACTACATGGAAGGAATGGGAATCAATTACACGACCCGTCGCCCGATTGGGGTTGTTGGTTGCATTTCTCCGTGGAACTTACCACTTTACCTTTTTTCCTGGAAAATCGCACCTGCACTTGCCGCTGGAAATTGTGTAATTGCCAAGCCTTCCGAAGTTACGCCCTACACAGCTTACCTTCTCGGACAAGTTGCCAAAGAAGCTGGAATGCCCGATGGTGTTTTAAACATTATTCACGGTACGGGTCCGAATGTGGGTGATGCTATTGTTAAACATCCGAAAATCAAAGCGATTTCTTTCACTGGTGGAACTCAAACTGGTGCTTACATTGCCAAAACTGCAGCTCCAATGTTCAAAAAATTATCCTTGGAATTAGGGGGGAAAAACCCAAATATCATCTTTGCCGACTGCGATTTTGATGAAATGTTGAAGACAACTTTGCGTTCTTCGTTTGCTAATCAAGGTCAAATTTGTTTGTGTGGTTCGCGCATTTTTATTGAACGTCCTCTGTACGAACGTTTCAAAACCGCTTTTGTGGATGCTGTTTCAAAAATGAAAGTTTCCTTTCCTAATGACGAACAAGCGAAGTTAGGAGCTCTTGTTTCCGAACCTCATCTTTTGAAAGTTTTGTCCTACATCGAATTGGCAAAAACAGAGGGTGGAACAGTGTTGACAGGAGGCGAAAGAGTTCAATTGGAAGCACCCTATAACAATGGTTATTACCTCGCACCAACAGTGATAGAAGGACTTTCCTACGATTGCCGAACAAATCAGGAGGAAATTTTTGGACCAGTCGTTACCATCACTCCTTTCGATTCTTTGGATGAGGTTCTGATGATGGCTAATTCTACCCAATATGGTTTAGCTGCAACTGTATGGACAAATAACTTGCAAAAAGCACATCAAGTTGCGGATCGTTTAGAGTCTGGTATTGTTTGGGTTAACTCTTGGTTGGTGCGCGATTTGAGAACGCCTTTTGGTGGAATGAAAGCATCAGGTGTAGGCAGAGAAGGTGGCTGGGAAGCGCTGCGTTTTTTCACCGAAGCCAAAAACGTTTACATTAAATATTAAAGAATATCCACTTGAAACGAACTATGCTAATTTAGTTTTGTTTTTCAACCGTTACTTGTAATATAACCATGACATACTGCATCGATTTATTCAATAGAAAAAGACTTCCGACAAGAGAAGTGAAAATAGGAAATCTAAAAATGGGTGGAGATAATCCCATTCGTTTACAATCCATGACAACAACAGACACAATGGACACAGAAAAGTCTGTTGAACAATCTATTCGAATGATTGATGCTGGTTGTGAGTTGGTTAGATTAACTGCCCCAAGTATTCGTGAAGCGGAAAATTTGGCAAATATTCGTGAGAGTTTACACAAACAAGGCTATTTCACTCCTTTAGTTGCAGATATTCACTTCACGCCTAATGCTGCCGAGGTAGCTGCAAAAATTGTAGAAAAGGTTCGTGTGAATCCGGGAAATTATGCGGACAAAAAGAAATTTGAAGAAATTGCCTATACCGACGAAAGTTATCAAGCTGAATTAAAGCGAATTGAGGAGAAATTCACTCCTTTGGTTTTGTTGTGTAAGGAAAACGGAACAGCCATGCGGATTGGAACAAACCACGGTTCACTTTCTGATAGAATTTTAAGTCGATATGGAGATACACCCGAAGGAATGGTTGAGTCTGCCATGGAATTCATTCGCATCTGTGAGAAAAACGAATTTTTCAATTTGGTGTTTTCGATGAAAGCAAGCAACACTTTGGTGATGGTTCAGGCCTATCGCTTGTTGGTTGCTGAAATGATAAAGAATGGAAATTCATATCCCTTGCATTTAGGAGTTACCGAGGCTGGTGACGGTGAAGACGGAAGAATTAAATCAGCGGTTGGAATTGGTGCTTTATTGGAGGATGGTTTGGGCGACACCATTCGCGTTTCGTTGACAGAGGAACCTGAATTTGAAATTCCTGTGGCGAAAAAACTTGCTGAAAAATACCATTCGGGAAACCGTTTGGAATTACCAACTTTCAGCGGGAATTTACCCTACAATCCTTTTGCCTACCAAAGAAGAGAAAGTAGGGCATTTCATAACATCGGAGGAAAACATGTACCCGTCGTTGTTGCAGATTTTTCGGATAAACAACAACTTAGTCCAGCTAATTTTTACGGATTTGGGTATAATTATTCCGTACAATTGGATAAATGGAATCTTCAAGATTTGGCAGCGGATTATGTTTATGTCGGTCGAAATTTGATTCCATTTGAAGTTCCGGGCACTTTGGGTGTGATTGTAGATTTTGATGTTTGGAAAGAAAATTACGTGGAGAAACAAGGATTTTATCCACTTATCAAAACAGACCAATTAAACGAAATTTCATTGGGTCAAAAAGCATTTGTGATGCTTAAAGCTGAGAGTGAACTTCCGAAAAATACTGGAGAATATACCGATTTAGTGCTTGTTTTGGAAACAGACTACGCCAATGTTACACAGCTATTTAGACGCTTTTTTATCCAATTAAACGAACGTGAACTTCATTTTCCTGTAGTATTAAAATTGAACAGTACAGAAACGGACGTTGAAACTTTTCAGTTGTATGTTTCGGCAGATGCAGGTTCGTTGCTGATTGATGGTTTTGGTGATGGATTGTGGTTGAAAAGTCAGTTGGCGCCAACCTTAGTAAATTCTACGGCATTTGGGATTTTACAAGCCACACGAACACGTATTTCAAAAACAGAATATATTTCTTGTCCTTCATGCGGTCGAACACTTTTTGATTTGCAAGAAACAACAGCTAAAATCCGGGAAAAAACCTCTCATTTAAAAGGGATTAAAATCGGAATTATGGGTTGTATCGTTAACGGTCCGGGAGAGATGGCAGATGCGGATTACGGATACGTTGGCACAGGTCCTGGAAAAATAAATCTTTACAAAGAGAAAACTGTGGTGAGACGTAATGTAGCAGAAAATGAGGCAGTTGATGCATTGATTGACCTCATCCGCGAACATGGAGATTGGGTAGAGGCAAAGGTGGATTAGGGTCAATAATATGATGTGTAAAAGTTGGTTGAATGATTGGAAATGATTAAATTTGAAGTATGTCAAAACACTCTGAGCGATTTATCAATTTTATAGAGAAAAACAGCGATTTATTTTGGCATTTTGATAAGAAAAAATTGAGTAACTTGTCAGATGCTGTTGTCGTTGAATACATTCTAAATTTTGGTGATGAATCGACAGTAAAAGAACTAATTGACATACTTGGGGTGAATAAAACGGCTGAAATTTTCTTTAAGAATACCGAAGGAAAAGATCGTAAAAATTATTTTCCACAAGTCGAAAATTTCTTTCGTTTATATTTTACTCGTCATGCACACAGAAATACTTAATGAGGAACAGTTAAACTTGCTGCCTTTCGTTCAGACTTTTAAATCGAAATTTTATTTGGTTGGTGGGACCGCAATTGCACTTCAAATTGGTCATAGAGAGTCGATAGATTTTGACTTGTTTACCGAAAAGAATTTCTCAACTACACTGATTCACAAAAAAATATCATCGAATTTTAAGCAATTCAAACTGTTACACAAATCAGATGATCAAGTGCATTACATTATTAACGGTGTAAAAATTACCTTTTTCCAGTATCCATATAAAATCATTCCATCTGTAAAATTTGATAAGGTTATATTGCTGCCTGATTTACTTACATTGTCAGCAATGAAAGCCTTTGCTTTAGGACGAAGGGCAAAATGGAAAGATTATGTAGATCTCTACTTTCTATTGAAAAACTACTTTTCGTTAAGTGAAATTTCCGAAAAGGCAAAATATCTATTTGAAGATGAATTTAGTATAAAACTTTTCCGTCAACAAATTTCTTATTTCGAGGATATTGATTACCGAGAGGATGTAGTTTTCAAGAAAGGCTTCGAAGTTTCCGAGGAAGAGGTAAAGGATTTCTTAGTTGAAATTGCAACGAGAGAGTTTTAGAAGAGTGAAAGCTTAATTAAAAACTTCGTGTCCAACAATCCCTAAATTCGGTATAAATCACAATTTGCTGAACACATACAAACACTCACGCGCAATTTGTTCGCTTCGTTCTAGGTATTTGTCTAATTGAATTATCGTTCCATCGTATTTTTTAGGGTCTTCGTAAGTTGTTGCAATTTTTAATTTGGCTTGTGGAATGAAAGGGCAATTTTCCTCAGCATCTGAACAAGTCATTACAGCTATGAATTTTTCATTTGGGTTAATCTCAACTTCGTCAATTGTCTTTGAATAACAAACAATATCCTTTTCACCTCCATACTCAAGTCGGTATTTCGGGTTAATCTCTTCTTTTTCAACGGCATTAACTTTGAACCCAAGCTCTTTGAGGGCTGCAATTGCATTGGGATGAAAAGCGGTTCGCTCTGTTCCTGCAGAGAAAGTATTAATGTTCTTCAATCCATAAAATTCAGCTGCAACTTGTGCCCAAATTTGTCCAAAATGACTTCTTCTTGAGTTGTGTGTACAAACATAAACCAAATTTGCCCGCTTATTTTCCATTAGTTCGTTGCGAACATAAGTACTTATTTGTTCCAAGATCTTCTTACGTTCCATCGAAATCAACTCAAAAGAAGCTGGAAGTGTGGTGCAGTATTGTTTGATTTTCTCGTTCATTTTCACTTGTGATTAGCAACAACCACCACCAGGTGTGCAAGTGTTTTTAGCAATTTCTGAAAGCTTGAGTTTCGGCTTTGAGGGAACAATTCCGCATTGATCTTCTGCCAAACAAGCTGTTCTTTGGTTCACCAATTGAAAATTATTATTGGCGTTTAACTCAACTCTGAAAATACCAATTGTTTCTCCTTGGTATTCAACATGAACTTCCTTTAAACTATCCAAGCCAAGAATACGTTCGGAAAGTTCTATAATCGAAAGAAGCTTAGCAGGTGCCAATCGATGATCGTAATCCTCCGCTTCCCAAAGTTGAAAGTTGATGGTTTTTTCCTCGCGAACAGTTCCTCCGCAATCGATAAATTTTTTGGAAACTTCACCAACCTCAGTTACGTGAAAATGTGATGGAACCGCTGTTCCATTTGGTAATATAAATGTCAAACTCGTTATGGTTTGAAGTGCATTTTTGATGTTTAGTAAGTTCATATTTCAGTTACAATAATTAGTAATTCTCTCGATTTTATTGGTTTTTAACACATTCAAATAAGTTACGATTTGTTCAATTTTACTCTCGTCCAAGTAATAGCAAATGCTTGTTCCTTCAATCGTTCCTTTGATTAGTCCTGCGTTTTTAAGTTCTTTTAAGTGTTGGGAAACAGTGGGTTGAGCCAGTGTTAATTCGTTTACAATATCCCCGCAAATACAAGATTCTTGTTTGACTAAAAATTCAATAATTGCAATGCGAGCGGGATGTCCTAATGCTTTGAATAGTAAGGCGAGTTCATTTTGTTCGGATGTGAATTTGTCTGTTTTTGTTACCCCCATTTTATATTTATATATTGCAATATTACGATGTATATTTTAGTATGTTGAATTTCTTCCAAAAACAATCTTTATGAAATCGTTCAATAACCAAATATTTCAGCAAACAATTCCCATACTTTTAAGGTTAAGTATATTTGTAACCTCATTAATTTAATTTTCATTCATGACTCCTTTTTCACGTCGCCACATTGGGCCGGATGCCAACGAGCAAAATGCTATGTTGCAAGCTATCGGCGTTCAATCTTTAGCTGAATTAATTGACAAAACTATTCCCGCACCAATCCGATTGAGTGGTGAATTGGACGTGGAAGATGCGCTTACCGAACAAGAATATTTACAACACATCACTGCCCTTGGAAACAAGAACAAGGTTTTCAAATCTTTTATCGGATTGGGGTATAGTGAAACAATTGTTCCGTCAGTGATTTTGAGAAATGTGCTTGAAAATCCAGGATGGTACACGGCCTACACACCTTACCAAGCGGAAATTTCACAAGGAAGGCTCGAAGCTCTCTTAAATTTCCAGACGATGATTATCGAGTTGACTGGAATGGAAATTGCGAATGCTTCTTTATTGGATGAGGCCACAGCAGCTGCAGAAGCGATGATTATGTTCTACAATTCTCGTTCGAGAGCAGATATAAAAGCTGGAAAAAATAAATTCTTTGTTGCAAGTAATGCCTTTCCTCAAACGATTGATGTAATCGAAGGGCGCGCAAAAAATCTCGGAATAGAATTAGTAATTGAGCACCCAAATAATTTCACCGCTGACGAATTTTTCTTCGGTGCTTTTGTTCAAAATCCTGATTCTTTCGGGGTAGTAACAGATTTGTCCGATTTCATTTCAACGTTAAAAAATCAAGGTATTCAAGTTGCTGTAGCAGCTGATATTTTGTCTTTGGTGGTTCTCAAATCGCCAGGTTCGATGGGAGCTGATGTCGTTCTTGGATCATCTCAACGTTTTGGTGTTCCAATGGGATTCGGTGGCCCTCACGCGGCATTCTTTGCAGCAAAAGAAGACTACAAAAGAAATATGCCAGGAAGAATTATCGGAGTTTCCAAAGATGCTGACGATAACATTGCTTTGAGAATGGCATTACAAACTCGTGAACAGCATATCAAACGCGATAAAGCAACATCAAATATTTGTACCGCACAAGCACTTTTGGCGGTTATGGCGAGTATGTATGCTGTTTACCACGGACCAAAAGGAATGACTGCGATTGCCAATCACGTTCACGGTTTGGCTTCAGCGACCGCTAACGGCTTGAAATCAGCAGGAATTTCTGTTGGGTCGAATGATTTCTTTGATACAGTATGGGTAAAAAATGTTGATTCAGCAGCTATTCAATCGAAAGCTGAAGAGAAAGGTATGAACTTCAGAATTATTAATGAAAGTGAATTGACCATTTCCTTCGGGGAACCTCATACAATAGAAGACGTTCAAACCATACTTTCCGTTTTTGGAGTACAAAATGATGTAAATAAAACAGAAACTTTGTCGGACAACTTGAAAAGAAAAGACGGAGTTTTCACCCATAAAATTTTTAATTCATATCACTCTGAGTCGCGCATGATGCGTTATTTGAAGCGTTTGGAAAACAAAGATTTATCTCTTGTTCACAGTATGATTCCATTGGGTTCATGCACTATGAAATTGAATGCGGCTTCTGAATTAATGCCGATTACCAATCCTCAATTTTCCAATCTTCACCCTTTTGCACCTGAAAATCAGACTTTGGGATACCAAGAAATGTTGACGCAATTGGAAAAAGATTTGTGTGCTTGTACCGGTTTTGCCGCAGTTTCACTTCAACCAAATTCTGGTGCGCAAGGAGAATACGCTGGTTTAATGGTAATTAAGGCGTACCACGAGTCACGTGGCGATTTCCACAGAAAGAAAATGATTATTCCATCTTCGGCACACGGAACCAATCCTGCATCAGCGGTAATGGCTGGTTTTGAAGTGATTGTAACGGGTTGTGACGAGAACGGAAATATTGATATCGAAGAATTGCGAACAGTTGCAGAAGCGAACAAAGACGTTTTGGGAGGATTGATGGTTACTTACCCTTCCACTCATGGTGTGTTCGAAGAAGGAATTCGCGAAATCACTTCTATAATCCATGAAAATGGCGGACAAGTTTATATGGACGGTGCAAACATGAATGCTCAGGTTGGGTTAACGAATCCAGGAAATATTGGCGCTGATGTTTGTCACTTAAATTTACATAAAACTTTTGCCATTCCACACGGTGGTGGTGGTCCTGGAATGGGGCCAATTGGTGTTGCCGCTCATTTAGCACCTTTCTTACCAGGAAGTCCTTTAGTAAAAACAGGTGGCGAACACGCTATTCACGGTGTTTCTGCTGCTCCTTTTGGAAGTGCTTTGATTTTATTGATTTCCTATGGTTACATCAAAATGTTGGGTGCGAAAGGTTTGCGTAATGCAACAGAAAATGCCATTTTGAATGCCAACTATATCGCTGCGAAACTAAAAGGTCATTACGATATTCTTTATACTGGTTCAAACGGAACTGTAGCCCACGAAATGATTTTAGACTGTCGAGATTTCAAACGCACCGCTGACGTTGAAGTAGCTGACATCGCAAAACGTTTGATTGATTTCGGATTCCACGCACCAACAGTTTCTTTTCCAGTGGCAGGAACTTTAATGATTGAACCAACAGAGTCGGAGGATATCGAAGAGTTGGATCGCTTTATTGAAGCAATGATTAAAATCCGTGAAGAAATTCGCGAGATTGAAAACGGACACGCTGACAAGGCAAACAATCTATTGAAAAACGCTCCTCACAACGCTGATTGTATCATAAACAAAAACTGGAATTACCCATATTCTCCGCAAGAAGCGGCATATCCGGTGGCTTACTTGAAGGAATGGAAATATTGGGTTCCTGTTCGTCGTGTGGACAACGCGTTCGGTGATAGAAACTTGATTTGTTCTTGTCCGAGTGTGGAAAGTTACGCAACGGCTGAATAATTTTAATTGCTAATTCTTAATTGCGGATTGCGGATTGTTAATTGCGGATTATTAATTGCGGATTGCGGATTTATTGTAAACCGCAATCCTTCAATCCGCAATCCGCAATAGTCAATCCGCAATAGTCAATCCGCAATAGTCAATCCGCAATGGTCAATCCGCAATAGTCAATCCGCA
>Ga0169931_10006883_pt1 | contig 17000 bp, 18 predicted proteins | sample Kivu_15m_20L_FD_129675 | JGI IMG/M metagenome (GOLD analysis project Ga0169931, IMG submission 129675) | Freshwater microbial communities from Lake Kivu, Western Province, Rwanda to study Microbial Dark Matter (Phase II) - Kivu_15m_20L... | ecosystem: Environmental > Aquatic > Freshwater > Lake...
TACAAACTTTTAGAAAAATATGATAGAAAAATATGATAGAAAAATGCGAAAATAAAAAAAAGAAACAATGAAACTATTTTATAATCTTTTGTGTTGCTCTATATGCTTTTATAAATTATTGAACGCCGAACAATAACACATTACAGTAATCATTTGTATCTGTTGAAATTGTGTTAATTTGAGGATTACCAGTAATATAGACAAAAGCGCCTATTTGATTTGAAATTGCAGTAGCAGTAAAACTACATACAAATGAGAAAGAAACTTTATTTAATGTTGAAACATTATATATTTGTGTATTGCTTATTTGAAGTTGAATATTTGGATCTAATAAAGCCGAATAACTAACTAAAGTGTTTGGTGCAGTTGGTGTAGATGTTCCCCTATTATTAAATGTGCCACAAAATAAAACATAATATGTTCCATTAACTGTAAGATTATTAAAAGTTACATATGGAAAAGCTATTTGTGTATTGTCTGTATCTGGTGTTGTTTGTTGATTAACATGAAATTGCATAATAGGTGGATTTTGCCATATTGGATTAGCTGAACCCTGAGCCACTAAAACTTGCCCTGTATTACCAGACACACCGTTTAATTGAATTTTACCTTTTACATTTAAATTTTGATCTACCGTAATATTTTGTTCTAAATCAACATTACCAACACCACCAGCAACACTAACTGCGATATTACCATCTGTATTTTGTAATGATGTGATCCCTGAGCCACCACCACCAATAGCATTTTTCAATTCAGTAAGGATAATTGGATTTGCTACAATCGAATTAATAGACATTTTTATATAATATTATATTACATAAAAAATTAAAATTGATAAATATTTACACATACGTAATCATCAGTTGTTGTATTACAACCTGAAAATGCCTGTATATCAATTTTTGTAGAATTGGATATTACTAAATAATCCCAAGACATTGTAAATGGTGTATTTGCGGGTGCTAATTTTAAATCTAATTTTTTAAATAATGAATTGTTAATATATAATCCGATTGAAGAACCAAAAGCACTAGAATTGCCACAAGATCCAGAAACTTGAATTATTAGTGTTTTTCCTATTTCTGTAGGAACAGTTATAGGGTTAAATAAACTGAACGCTGCGAATGTTTGATTTGGTTGCTGTTGCGTCAATGTGGCTAGTAATTTTCCACCTGTAGGAATAGCACTTGATGCCATAGTTAATAATTCATTAAGAATAATTGGATTTGATGTAATTGTATTAATTGACATTTTTATATAATATTATATTACATAAAAAATTTAAATTAAATTAAATTAAATTAAATTATTTATTCGTAGAATAGATCCATATTTCTATGTGGTCTTTGATAATTAAAATGTGAAACTAAAGGATCAATTGCCCCACCTTTTCCCATTTGTTGTTTGGCGCTGTCATATATCTTTTTAGCGATTTGAGCACCTTTCATAATATCATCTTTATGTTTGAGTCCAAGTTGAACACCTTGTTTTGCTACATTAAATGCTTTCTTTAAGAAACGACTAAGAGAACCACCACTTAAAAAGGCATTATTAAAACCACTTTGTAAATATTCATCATATGACACGGGATCGATATCACGGGCACCATCTAATACATCTTGTGGCATACTTAATAAATAATTTCTATATTGGCTTCCGCTTCTCTCTAATACGCCGGCATTAATACCAACTACATATAATACACAACTAGCAAATGCTGTATCGGTATTATTAAAAAAGTTGGCATTTTGAACTTGGAATATATAACGACCACTTGTGGCAGTTGAAGCACCAGCGCGAATAGATAAATCTAAGCATGGATCAATTACGAGAACTGAACCGGAACCATAAATTTTTGCTACACCTGTTGAGTCTGCTAATGACTGATTGAGGCAATCTTGACGGAAACATGCTCTATCCATATTTAAACCATTTCTTTTTGAAATTTCCCATAATTGGTCTGTTGTAGCACTTTGTAAATTTGGTAGCCCGTTATCCCATTGGACAGTTATATTTTGAATTTGTAAATATTTATCAGGTGTTGCCGATGTTCTAGAACCATTAGAAAGGCGACAATATACTAAAATCTTATCAGGAATATTTGTAAAATTACAAACTTGAGAAGATACAGCACCACCATTTAATAATGTTTTAGGAGCACACGCACCAATAGTATTTGTAAATTGAGAATATGCGTTATAATGATATACGCTATTTTGTGGCAACATATCAATTAAACTATCATATGGGGTAAGATAAATAGTATTAAGTGTGGCAGTTGGAGCAAAAGCAACAACAGCACTATTTAATGTAATACTTGGTGGAGCATAAAAATTGAACATATTATTAAAGAGATCATAGACCCAATTTATCGAAATTAATTCCCCGTTAATAGCATATAAGCCCCTCATTTCGGCATCGGCACAATTATTGAAAGGTGTAATAAGTGGTGATACTAATTTCCAATTTATAACAACATTTGCTGAAGCACTTGGAGCAATAGTATTACTGGCTAGACCACCAACAACTGACCAATTAAGAGTTCTACCTTTCCATACTCCCTCACCTTGTTGTGATGATGTATAAGGATTTAAAGGAGTTAAAAGCGAACCTGTAGCATTTTGAAAACTATCTATTAAATCAGGTTGCGTATTGTCATAATAATTTAATCTTTCACTATGAGAATTTAAACGAGAAACACTATCTAAAATTTCATTAGTTGAAAGTGTATAAGACGCCTCATTTATTTGATGTTGGACACTCTGTATCCCAGCATTGGCACCCCATCTTTTAAAACCGAAATTATCACTTGTGATTACTTGATGTGGATTTACAGCATCTGTATTAGTTACATTTAATGTTAAAGTGCCTGTAAGAACTAAATCTAACCGACTATCACGGCATGTATTAGTGCCAATATTATTTAAATTAAATGTTGTTGATTGTGTAGAATGAGATGAACTCTGAAGTGGAACATATGAAATTGTTTGTGCTCCTTCTTTTACTACATATGAAACCATATTTTCACTTTTTGCTCCTAAGCGATGATCTAAAAGTCTTACTACTCTGTGTTGAACCATTTTTATATAATATTATATTACATAAAAAATAAATTTTATATATTATTATAAGTTAATAAATTTTTATTCTCTATTAAATGTTTTTTAATAAACATAAATTTTAAATTTACAGTCTGTCCTTTATCAATGTAAAGAGGATAAACATTGTCTAAACTATCAGTAAAAAATACACGAATACTCAAACTTTGTAATGGTTGTTTTTGTTTAAATTGAAATAATCTATATAATGATGGGGCATTATATACAAATATTGAATTACTTACGCCGGCTTGTGGCACGCTTAAATCTGGTAAAAAGTCGGTAAGGATATTAGTATATGATGTATTTTGTATAGATGTAATCTCATTTATATATCCTGCCTCACTTATTATATTCATATCAGTTGCTATGATAACAGATTTTAAAAATGACATGTAAGCCAATGATAAATATTGTTGAGATACGACATCATAAGTAATAGCGCCTATTGTTTTTACATTTAACCCTTGACCAGAGTATATTTGTATTTGATTATCTAGACCCTGAATTTGTCCATAATCATATGTATGATATGGGATTGCCTGTAAAAAGTTAGCCATGGCAAAATTAAACCATACATAAACTGGATCTACTAATGTTCCGTCATATTGTGTTTGGTCAGCATAAAGTGATATTAATGATGTTTGGCTATCATAATGTAAAAATGGAGGATTAAATGATTGACCAGAAACCGCATTTAATGATGTTGTAGCACTTATTAATGTTTTATTTAACATACCGATTAAATGTGTATAATCATATAAAAAGTAATAATCAGTAAATGTCTGCTTTAATGTGCCCACAGGTGGAGTTGAAACAGCAGGTGGGAAAACCTCAGGCTCAAATTGAACAAATGTTTGAGCAGATACAAAATTTTTCCATTTTAAAGTAAATGAATATATGCCCTTGTTAATATCTAAAACGGGTGTTTGAACTAAAAACTGTATTACTGGAACATTTAAGCATGGCACACTAAATCTTACAATGGAACAATACCACTCATCGGGGTTTTCTAATATTACTTGATTTTGATTTGTTAATAAGTAAGCAGGGATTGGATATTGATTTCCTTGTATTTTAAAAATTTCTCCTGCGTTTCCATCATCAATACCTGTTAATGTTAAATTAAAGTATGTTATATCTGCTAAATCGGATCTTTTTTCTCCTCTAGTTTGAAAATAAGATGACATTTTTTATATAATATTATATTACATAAAAAATTAATTTAAATTTAATTTTTGATTTATTGGTTATCATTAAATAACATAAAATCAATATATTCCTGCTTCGCTATTCTACATTGTCTATTTTTATTTTGATGATTATTGATCATCTTTTCTCTGATAAGTTTTCTACAATACTCACAAGGAATAAAATTTCCATATTTGCGGTCAATTAAAAGATTTCTTTCTGCTCTTTCTCTAATCATTTGGTCAACTTCCATTTTATTATAGTATTAGTTTAGAAAAAAAATTTTTTATAGTATTTTTTATTTTTTATAGTGCGTTTAAAATAGTTTAATTATATTTTATTGATTTTCATTTTGTTTATCATTAATCATTTGTTTGATTAAATCCTTTTCAAATTTAGTAAATTTATATTTTTTTAGAAAAGATAAATCATTATTTTCAATCATTTTATATATATCATATTCATTATAACACATAAAAATAAAAGTATTAATTTTTTGAGGGCAACTATAAAATTGTTTGTTTGAATTTTTGGATGGACAATTTAGCTCGCAACAACACCTTACATCCCAATTATCCGAACAACCACGATTACAAGTTTGAATTTTAGACATTTTTATATATTATTATAGTAGAAAATAATTTTTATAGTAATTTAAAGCAATAATCACTCACGATTTCATCAGGGCTTTTCTTTTTATTTTTAAAATATTTATCAATATATTCTTTTTCATCCATTTTACTATTATGTAGTCTATGTGTAACAAAACATCCACATGTGGCGGTATCTTTACTTTGTAATGGTATGTTATTATATATAACTAAATAATCATCTAATAATTCATCTAATCTCCCCTTTTGTTGTCCATATTCCTGTGCTTTCATTGGTGATAACATATTGACCCAATGATCAAGACTTTTTCCGTATGAATCAAAAAAATTTAATGAATATTTTGATTTAAACAGTGCTACCCAGTGCCCGCATTCCTTTGAATGTAATAAATATAATATAATTACTTTGTCTGTATCCTTAAATAAATCATTTATATCAAAAATATTATTTAATTCTTTATATGTAATTATTTTTGCGTCAGGATTTAATTTCATCATTTCTAAACCACTTAATGCATAATTTAATTTGTTCATTCTAGTAGTATATATTTATCTGCTAAAATAAATTGTGGTAATGTTTTATTATACACAACATAATTTGATTTTAAACTATTTATTTTATTTATTAATTTCTTTGATAATTTACATTTTTCTTTTAATAAATAATCATATGCCCCTTTTGCTGATTGTCTCGGAAAAATAACAATTTTTTTACTCTCAAATAACATCGCTTTAGTCGCTTTATAGTCGCAAGGATCGTGATGAACCATCAGACAGAATATACCATATGAACGACCATTTCGCATAACTTCATTTCTTAATCTCTCAATCTCTTTATTTATTTTAACATTACCGAAATCTTCTATATCATCAAATATACATAATGATGGCTTACTTTTTGCTGATAATTCATTTAATTTAATTTGATTTTGTAATATATCATCTGTTATTTTTACTCTTTCTATTGGTAAATCATCTAATGCCCGATCTTTTACTTTAGATGAAAATAAATAAACTTTTGCTTTTGGGTATTTATGAAGAAAACATATTACATAACTTCTTATCCACGATGATTTACCGCATCCCGTTTGTCCTGTAATATATATCGTATCTACTTGCTCATTATCTTTAAAATCAGTAACATTAATAAAAAATATTTCGTCTTCATGATTAAGTCTTATACCTCGTAATATTCTACTTTCATCTTCTATATCATTTAAATCATCATAATAAATATGATTATTAAATTTTTTATTTTTATACATATTTGCTATGATTTTTGATTTTTCGCTTGGTTCAAATGCTAACGACATATTAATATATAATTATAGTAGAAAAAAAATAGAAAATATAAGTGAAATTAAAAATTTTTTATAGTTATTTTAAAGAAAGGCTAGCGCTGCTAAGGGCGCAAGGTTCCCAAGTGAAAAACCACCTCTTTTATGATGAGCTCTTGGATGGTGTGCTCTTGGATGGTGTGCTTTTCTGCCAAACCCGAAAATTTCATCGACAGCTGAGCCAACATCTGCCCCTATGCCTTTTCCTAACATTCCGCAACCCATGGGATACCCACCAAGTGCCATACCGCCAAATCCGAAAACATCATCAACCACATTGCCTACATCGGCACCAATACCGCGACCGTGTAATTGATCGGCTAAATATTTAGATAACATTTTCTTTTCATCTTTTGTCATTGCTTTAGTATTAAAACCTAATTTTTTTAAATGCTCCATAGTAATTTTCATTTTTTTATTTTTTGAATTAGCAACTGGAAATAATCTTTCGCGTAAATACATAGCATTATCTACTGCCTTTTGATGTGTTGGACTTGCCCTTACTTTTCTTTTTGTTGCTGTTTTTTTACCTTTTACTAATGCTTTGATAACATCTTCAACTTTGCCTTTCTTTGCTTTTCTTTTTGTTGCTGTTTTTTTTGCTGTTTTTTTACCTTTACCCTTATAAGTTGCGGACGCCTTTTGTAGTGCCTCTTTATAAGATAAATTAGGATGTTTTGCTCTATATGCTTTGACATGATCTGTCCAAGAACTACCGCCCAACATTTCACCGCCTAGCATTTCACCGCCGTAATAATCTATCATTGACATTTTTATATAATATTATATTACATAAAAATTTTAAATTATATATTATTTAATTTGCCATATATTTATGTCCAAAATATCTGGGTATATTATTTATACCTATAGAACTGAAATAATCAATAGTTTCTTTACTAATAATTTTATCAAGTATATCTTCTAATTTTTCTAATAATATAACACTTTCTGGGCGTTTTTTAGAAATAATAAATATATTTGATCAATTAATTGATATATATTATCTAATGGTAAATCTATATCTAAAACATTATCTAAAGAAAATTTCATTTTTGCGAATTGTTGCTTTAATACAACTGGTGTTGGATATTTATTTACACTAAGTAATAAAATTAGTGTTGAAATATCGGCTTTTATACTTGCTAATCTTGATAAATTACTATCGATTAATGGTTGTAATATTTTTAATATTTTTATATCTTTTCTAAGTTTAGCATTTGAATATAAACGTTTAACAGTTTTAAATATTTTACCTTTTTTATATTGTTTCATTGTATCTTTTGCTAAATTATCTAAAAAACGCCCTTGTGGAAAATCTATATGTGTATGTGTTATCCAACCTTCATTTGTTTTAATTTGATACATACATGATACTTCAACATATCGTCCCATATATGGTGCCAACATATCCATTTTCATTAATGTTCCTTTATCCATAATCGCATCAAATAATGTTATTTTTTCATTCGAATATTGACCGTTTATGTCTGGTATTCCTATATCTCTATAACCTTGTATTACTTCGTGAATTTTCCAATGTATGCTTTCACCATTTTTATATTTTCCACATTTCATATCAGCATATGATCTTCCTAATTTATTATTTAATAATTTTTCAGCGTTCATTTTTAACTGATTTTCAATTAGTTTTGATGCTTCCTCATCATCTAAATCAATATATAATACATTTGTGCTGTCAATATCTGATGGAAAATTTTGAAGTCGATAATTAAATGAACCATATATTTGATATATATTTTTTGTTATAAATTCATTATTCTTAAAGCATAAATAATTTACTAATTCTACTGCTTGAGGTGGAATGCTTGCTTTAGATCTTGATAAACCTAATTTTTCATCCGGTATTTGATGAATTAAACCGCCTAACATCTTATATAATATAATATAATATATTTTTTATTATTATACTATATTATATGCCGTTTGAAATAAAAAAGTTTAAGTCTGGTTATAAAGTCCAAAATAAGATTACAAAAAAGTATTATAGTAATAAACCAATACCATATGAAAATGCTTTAAATCAAATGAGATTATTATATATGCTTGGATATGGTGTTCAAAATATATTAAATATGCCACATAGTGCTTATAAATCTATGCGTTTATCACAACTTGGATTATCTAAACCAACAACAAAAAAGAACACTGGAGCCCTAAAAGCGTGGAAAGACGAGGAGTGGCTGAACCTGAACAGTCTAATGCGTGGAAAGATTACACCGTGTGGTAAAAAAATAAAAGAACAAGGCGACGAGCCCACAGTTTGTCGTCCTCGTTATGATAAAAGCACAAAAACACACAAAACACCCCGTCCATTAGCAGAAGAACTAAGTAAAAAAGATATTATGGATGCTATAGAAAGAAAAAAAAGGGGAGAACGTATAAATTGGAAAAAATATATAAACTGAAAGTTCATGATTTATTTAATTTATTTTTTTCAATTTCTTTTACTAATATTGTTTCTTTTTCTTCCTGTTCTTTCTTTATTTTATAATAACACATTGTATTAATAAGATCAATTGCTTGTTTTAAATCTTCTATATCTTCTTCATCATATGTTTCAAGTTCTTTTTCTAATTCTTCACGCATAAGAAACAATGTATCTAAATTAACATCTTTATAATTAAATTCAATTTCTGCCATATAATATAAATTTATATATTTTTTTTATAGTTAAATATTATATGAATGTTTATTTAATGAGAAGTCCAAATCCTAAAAAAAAATTTAGGGTAAGAATTGGAAATAGAAATATAGATTTTGGGGCTGAAGGATACGAAGACTATATTTTAAGTGGTGGAGATGATAAAAAAAAAAGAGCATATATTGCGAGACATTCTAAAATGAATGAAGACTGGACATCAAATGGTATCTATACAGCCGGATTTTGGGCTCGTCATTTACTCTGGTCTAAACCTACATTAAATGAAGCCATAAATCATATTCAAAAAAAATTTAATATAAATATACATTATACATGATTGATCCTATTTCGTTATCAATTGCTATTGGTTCTATAATAATATCTATACTAACGCATGTAAAGCATTCAAAATGTTCAAATTGTATAGAATTTAACACATACACTCCAAATGATAATTCAAAATAATTTTTTAATATATTTTTTTATAAAAATACTATAAAAAAATATTTTCTTAATATATATATATAGAATGGTAAAGAAACTTTCAGCAATTCAAAAAAAAGAACAGGCTAAAAAAGAAGCACTTACACTATTTAATAAAAGAATACGTAATGACCAATCATTTAAAAAACAAACAAAAATTGATAGAATAGAACTAGCAAAATATAAAAAAGAAAAAGAACCAATGAGATATTTTTATGATGTAGAAGCAAAGCAAATATTAAAATTAAATATTAGAAATGAAAATATTAAAACATATACACAAGTTTTTAGAAATTGGGGTATTGCTAGATTACCAGTAAAAAAAATTATTGAGGCTGAACCTTCATTTGTAAAGGATGCCCAATTAGCAATTATGCGCAATACTGATTTATTATATGAAACAAACGCACAAGTTAAACTTATTTTAAAATTAACTTATGAAATAAGAGTAAGCGACTATACAGTCATTCGTAAAAAAACTATATTTTGGAATGGTGAAGCGAGTATTTATAAAATTAATAATTTAATAACAGGTGTTGAACGTAGATTTAATTATGGTGGTAATGAAAATATTAATAATTTAATAAGTTTTATTACTCAATATAGTGATTTTTACTTACAACCATTTGGACTAAATGAAGGAGATATACCAAATACAAATGATAAAGATATATTATGTGGTTATAGAGATTATGTGATAGCACAAGCAATAAAGGATATTGAAATTGTAAGTGATTTACAAAGAGGTGGAACATATGATATAGACCCACAAAATATGAGAATGAGAGAAGAAAAACCATTAAATATATCTTATTTATATAATGATATAATTGAACTAAAAGAAAGTAATGATAATTGCGTTAAACAATATTTATTACAAATTTATGAAAGGATAAGTGAGAAAAAAATTAATAAATTAGGAAATGAAGATGGCATAAATTGTAATGAATTAAATAAATTTTGTAATAGTTATAATATCAAAATGTTAATATATGACATTCAAGGTAATATTATTAGTTCTAATTATCCTGAAAAATTAAATAAATCATATAAATCATTGGTTGGTATTTCATACAATAATCACTTTTACCCAGTTAAAAATCAAATATTAAATAAAGTTTCTATACCTAAAAAAATTAAACAAAAAAATGATCTAAATAAAAGTTTTGATAAATTATTAAAAAATAATGTTATACCATCAAATATAAAAATTATGATTAAAGATGTAAAAGAACCAGTTGATGAAGATGAAAACGCATTTGTAAAAAAACAAGTTATTGAATTTATTACATTTAGCGATGATAAAGCACAATATGTTAATAATCCAGATTATGATATATGCTTAGAAATATTAAATGTATTTGGCTTAAAAGATAAGATAACACCATTTACAAACCTTAAAAATCTATTTAATATCTTAGAAAAACCATATAAAAGTGAAAATGTAGATAGTTTCTTTGATATACCATACACTAAAGGTGGTTTCAATTATTATAATCATGATGTTGATATTAACAAATATTTTGATAAAATTATTACTTTAGATCATGGTAAATTTTATTCTAAAATGTTATGTGATTTAGAATATATAATTTCTGTTGATGTTAGACAATCACAACCAATTAAATATGATATGAAAATAAATGATAGTGTTATAGAACATTATTTATATATTGCCAAGCCTAAAAAATCATCATTATTAATGGAAAATACAAATATATATTCTGGTTCTCATTTAGTTGAATGTTATGAACGAGGCGTTGAATTTGATATTTTAGAAGAAATACCAACAAACAGACATTTTAATTATTATACACAATTAATTAATGATATATATGATAAACTAACAGATAAAAAATATACTAAATATATGATTGAAGGTAAAGAACAAGATTTAAGAAAGTATATCATTAATATTATTATTGGTAAGTTTGAACAAGATATTCAATTAAATGATGAATTAATTGTTGAAAAAATATGTAATTTTCAAGAAAGAATGAAGGAACATGGATATTATGTTAAATATGATAAATATTTCTTAAAAGTAGAGAAGAACAAAGTATGGAATAAATTATATAATAAACGCCCTATCGCTATTCAAATTAAAGATAAAGCACGTGTTGTTTTATTTGATAAAATACAAGAACTAAAAATAGAAGAAAAAGATTTAGTAAATATTGAAACTGATAGTATATCTTTTGTATATAAAAATCAAAACTTGGACTTTTTAAATACAAATAATTGGTATGGTTGGAAACTGATAAATAAAGATAAAAAATATTTTGATGGAAGATCTAATTGTGATTTTGAAATTGTTGATATTGATAACTCATTTTTTTATCAAGAAAAAGAAAATAATAATAATGTTCTTTATAATTGCTATGCTGGAAGTGGTAAAACTCATACTATAATACACTATATTATACCAAAAATTGAAGAAACAAATGATAAATATATTATTATTACTCCATCTCATAATTCCGCCAAAGAATACTATATACTTAAATTAAATTGTAAAGTAGTTCAAACATACAAATTTATAAATACATTACCTGAAGAAAAACATATTATTATTGATGAGGTGGGATTATGTGATAGAGACGCTCAAGACTTTATATATAAATGTTATTTAGATAATAAAACAATTTATTCATTGGGTGATTTTAAACAATTACTGCCAATCGGTGAGAACAGACATTTTGACGCTATGAATTATTTAAATCAAATATATGGAAAGATCATTTCAGTTAATACAAATTTTAGAAATAATTTTACATTAGAATATTATGATAAATTAATGTATAGCACAGATAAACAATTTTTAATAAATGAAATTAAAAAGTATAGATGTAATGATTATAAAAAAGCAGATATAATCATATGTATTACAAATGAAAGCAGACAAAAATATAATAGTTTGATGGCTCAGCATAAAAAAATAACTAAATTTGATGTTGGAGCAAAACTGATATGTAATACAAATAATTTAAGAAAAAAAGATATTTATAATTCATTTGACTTTATAACTACTGATGAGGTAGAATACGAAGAAACCGGACATTTATATGTCTTAGATGATTTACCATTTAATATAACAGAAAAAGAACTTGATGATAATTTTGAACTTGGATATGCTATTACATTATATAAAGCACAGGGACAACAATATAAATCATTCTATTTCCCAGATGAAGATTTAAAATATATAAATGGTCGTTCTGTTTATACTTTAATTAGTAGATTAAAAGAAGATTTAAATGATGAAACAAAAGAAAGAAATAATAAAATATTAGAAGCATGTAAGCCAAAAGAAGATAAGCCAAAAGAAGTTAAAGAGAAGACTAATGAACCTAATAAAATGACATCGGGAGAAAGAAAGAAAATTAGAGATAAAGTTATAAAAGATGCTATAAAAGAACGAGATGAACAATATAAATCTGGTAGAAAGATTACTAAAGAAAAACGACAAAATCGTATTAATCAAGAACAACATAAAATGATTGAAGGATATAAAAGTAATTTTGTAATAGATTTTAATAATTAGTTTATATAATATCTCTGTATATATTATATAAATATGGTAAAATTAGAAGATTTAACAGTTCCAGTTTTAAGAAAATTGATTAGAGCATATAACCTTCATACGGTTATTCGTGGATATTCAACTATGAATAAAACAGATTTAATCACAAATATAAAAAAACATTTTAGTGTTGAAGATGATATGATACATCCTAAATTACATACATCATTTAATGCTAAAGAACAACTTAATTTTAAACCAAAGCCAAAAGAAAAGAAACAACAAATAAAAATAATTGAAAAACCACCAAAAGTAGAACAAGAGCTTATTGATAAAATGGAGATTAAAATGAAAGAAGATAAAGCAAAAGAAAAGGCAAAAGAAGCAAAGGCAAAAGAAAAAGCAGATGATCTTTATAAAAAAGTTGAGCAGATGATACAAGAAAATGAAAATATTTTAAGAAAAAATAAAGAAAGATTTGATTTGTATCAAGGAGCAATGAAAAGTTTAAAAACAGAAAAACAATTTATTGATTATCCAGAAAAAAAAATAGAAAATTTAAAGTTATTAGAACAAGCAATTAATGCTGAAAAAGAACAAAACAAAATAAAAGAAGAAAAAGAAGTAATTGAACCAAAAAAAAAAAAAAATGAAAAAGTGAAAAGCGAAGAAGCGACGAAGTCGGATTTAAAAGAAGAAACAAAAATTATACTGCCAGATATTCAAGAATTATATAGATTATGTGGTGGAGATAAAGATATAAAAAGAAATCTAACGGGCATGAAAGAAATAGATACAAATGATCAGGTTAAAATATTAAAATATTTCTTTGAATATTATTCTCCAATAAAAGATGGTATGTTTATAAAAAAACGAACAAAAAAATTATATGATAAAGAGGGTAATTATTATATTATATATCTCCAATATGCGAAAGATTATATAATACGATTTAGTAAAAAAAATACAGAAGAAGTATCAGAATATCCATCAATAGGATTTAATTTGGATTTACCATATCCAACAAATGAACTTACAAATTCATTAATATCATATATAATAGATAAATTAAACGGAGAACAAGAACACTCAAATGAAAAAATGACAGAATGGCTGAAAAAAAAGAAAAAGGAAGAATATAATAATCCTATAACAAAATATTTATATAATCTTGCTTTAAAAGTATATAGTGATAAAGAAAAAGAAAAAAAAAAAAACAATGAAAAAGTGAAAAGCGAAGAAGCGACGAAGTCGGATTTAAAAGAAGATAAAGATTTAAGAAATGATATTATAAGAAGAATAAATAATATTATTGAAGGTAATAAAAAATCATTTAGTTATTATGGTAATAAAATAGATAATACAAATCTGAGCAATATTTTAAAAAATAATTATATTGAATATTTCACTAAAGATATAAATTTTATACCTAATATTTATGATTATCTAAATTTTAATAATATAGAATATTCTCTAACAGGAGCATTGACTGTTCAATTAAGAGTGCTTAGAGATCAAATAAGTGAATTAATAAGTAATAAAAAGGATATTCAAAAAGATAAACTCAGTAAAATGACACCTGAAAAATTTAATTTTTACACTGCCAATCAAAAATTAGCAATAGCCCTAAATATGAGACAAAATGAATTACAAAATGTGGTTTCAAAAGATACATTAAAATTAATTAATAGTTATTTAGATGAATTTAATAAAAGAAATGATGATAAAGAAGAAGAAAAACCACAAATTATCATGACAGAAGAACCAGAAGTTAAAAATATAGGTGGTGAAGTATTAAGCAATTCAGCAAAAGACGCAGGATTTAAAAGTTGCCCACCAAGAGATTTTATTATTAAAAAAAATGATGAATTTTTAAAATTAGTAGATGAAGTTATAAATACACTTAATAAATCATCATATAAATATGCTTATGGTGCTAAAGAAAAATATAAAAAAAGAATAGATGATTTTTTTAATAAATATTATAAAGATTTAAAAAGTGCCGGATATATTGATGATGACACAGTTAAAATATATACAATTATAACTCAAGCAGGCGATATATTACCAGACCATATAAGAGCATTAACAACACAAGGAGCAAATTTTTTTCCAACACCGTTTGTATGTTTAGAAAAATTTAGAAAAAATATAGAAAATGGAATAAATTTTTTTGAAGGAACAGCAGGATTGGGGCATATTTTAAATGGTATTAGAAAAATTAGATCTCAAAATAAAGATGATTATGATTATAATAATTATACATTACAAGCAAATGAATATGATAAAATATTTTGTTCATTTTTATCAATCATGAACCCTGATTGTCAAATTATACAAGGTAATTATTTAGAATTAAATATTAATCAATTGACAGCATTTGATACTATGATTTTAAATCCTCCATTTACAAAAGGAACTAATAAAAATTATTATTATGATTTCTTATTTAAATCATTAAAACTAGCAAATCAAAGAAAAAATGATATAAAGCACCATCAAGGAATATATGTATGTGATTTAATATTTATAAGTCCTCCTATATTTAATGAAAATGAATATAACCTAGATAGTTTTTACCCAGATCAAGTAGAAAGTTATATGCCTAAAAAATTATTAAAAGAACTAGAAAATAAATATGGAAATTTAAATGATGAATGCTCATTTCAACAAGGATTATTAATTGGGCGTTGTAGTGAATTTACGGCTACAAAATTTTCAGCATATATGTATTTATTAATTATATAAAAATTATTTTCTACTATAATAATATATAAAAATGATTTATTGTAATGATTGTAAATGTGAAGTTAAAAATATGAACCAACATATAAAAAGTGCTAAACATTGTAAAAATATTAATCAAGAAATTATTAATAAAAAAAAATATGTATATGATGATATGAAAGATTATCAAAAACAATATAATGAATATAGAAAAGAAAGGGGTAAAAATGAAATACTGTGTCCAAGTTGCCAAAAGCATATTAAAATATATAATTTTTCACATCATGCCAAAACACAAAAACATTTAAATAATTTAAATGGAAATGAAAAACAAGAATATAATTTTAATAATGTTGAAATTTTACAAAATTAAAATTTTTTATGTAATATAATATTATATAAAAATGTCTATTAATTCAATTACATCAAATCCTGTTATTTTACAAGAATTAAAAAATGCGATCGGGGGTGGTGGTGGAAGTGGTATTACTTCGTTACAAAATACAGATGGTAATATCGCCGTTGGTGTTGCTGGAAGTGTTGGAAATATTGATTTAGAACAAAATATTACGGTAAATCAAAATTTAAATGTAAAAGGTAAAATAGAATTAAACGGCGCATCGGGAAGTTCGGGTCAAATTTTAACATCCCAAGGTTCAGGGAATCCAATATGGACAACTTTACCATCATCTGGTGTTGTAATCAATAATCAAAGTATTACACGTGTCCCATTCGCAACAAACGTTGTTGATACCTTTGATTGTGTGACTGGTTTTACATATGACGATACCACAAGCACATTATCAGCATCTAATCTTTCAATTACAAATATTAATGGTTCGGCATACCCTCCACCTGCCACATTTCCCGCTGGAGCTTTAAAACATATATATTACAATCTTTCTAGTAATACTGTTCAATCTGGATCATCAATAACTTTATTTTCTAATAGTATTTCGGGATTTACTACAGGTAAAAACTATTTAGTTTATATATCATATAGTATGTTTTTTACTAGTACAACTGGTAATGTAAATTTTACGGTAAATCAAAATGGATCAAATGTTTTAACAAGAATAATGGGTAATAATTTTTCAAACAACACACGCGAATTTAAAACAATACAATTTCAGCTAACATCAGCCGGCGCAACAGAAACATTAATAATCTCAGAAGTAGGAACAACCATTAATTTAGCAGTAAATACAGATGATTACGTATCTGTAACAATTCAAGAAATTCAATAATTTATAAAAGCATATAGAGCAACACAAAAGATTATAAAATAGTTTCATTGTTTCTTTTTTTTATTTTCGCATTTTTCTATCATATTTTTCTATCATATTTTTCTAAAAGTTTGTA
>Ga0169931_10006884_pt1 | contig 16995 bp, 16 predicted proteins | sample Kivu_15m_20L_FD_129675 | JGI IMG/M metagenome (GOLD analysis project Ga0169931, IMG submission 129675) | Freshwater microbial communities from Lake Kivu, Western Province, Rwanda to study Microbial Dark Matter (Phase II) - Kivu_15m_20L... | ecosystem: Environmental > Aquatic > Freshwater > Lake...
ACTTTCGAATATTCCTGGCTTTTCGCCGGCAGCCAGCCGGGCTTCGATATGCTCAATCAGCCCTGGCAGTTCGGCGATGGTATCAATCACCAAATGGGCGCCAGCGCGCAGCAGGGGTTCACTCGCGGTTCGGCGAAGTTCTGCACGCTGATCCGGCGATAGGCTGGCAAGCTCCTCGGCGGAGAGTCCTGGATTATTGCCGGTCAGCGCAGCGCCAACGGCCCAGCAGCCGGCCGCGCGCGCCTCACCGATGCCAGGCGCGGTATCATCCAGCTTGATCACGCTGCTGGCAGGCCAGATGCCCATCTGTGCCAAGGCTGACCAGATTTGCAGCGGAGCAGGACGCCCGGCCGCCAGGTCGCCCGCGCAAATCGTGACTTCCGGCACAAAGCCTTGCGCAGCAGCAAGCGGCATGAGGCGCTCCATGATCGGGCGCGTATAGCCAGTGGTGGACCCAATCCGAATGCCGCGCGCAGCGCACCAATCCAGCGCGGCGCGCGCGCCAGGAATGAGCGTTGCATGCGATTCAACGGCGGCCATATTCATGGGCTCAAAAACCTCAAAAATCGCATCAATCGCCGAATCATCGAAATCAGTGCCATGGCGGGCGCGCCAGGCGGCGGCAATGGCAGGGGTGGTGCCAACCAGGCGAATATGGTCGCGCTTGGCCATGCCCATCGGGCCGCGCGCATCGGCGATGGTGATCTCCACGCCGAAATGCGCAAAGGCCTTCACGAAGGCGCCCATGGGGGCGCGGCTGCCGTGATCCACCACGGTGCCGGCCCAATCCAGGATGATGGCCTTGATTTTCTGTGTCATGGGTTTGCTTCCATATCGGCCAGCACTTCCTCGGCAATGCTAAAGCCCGTGCTCGCCCCCGTGCCGGAGGTGACCGAGACCAAGCGCACCCCAGGCATGGGCGTTTCAAAAAAAGCGTCATCAGGGCCCGAGGGATAAAGCCCGGTCCATCTTTCGGTGATTTTGGGTGCCGGAAGATCAAGTACGCGCTGCGCTTCCCGGATGATCAAGGCATCCACCGCTTCCGGCTGAAATGGATCAGGTGTTGGCCCGTAATGATGGCTGTCGCCTACCACCAAGGAACCATCAGCGCTTTGCACAACAATCAGATGCACGCCGTGGTCAAGTTCTTCCTTTTGCTCAAGCTGAAGACGCTCACGCAGGATTGGCAATGATGGGCATGCCGCATAACCGCGATAGCGATGCAGCCCAAGATCACTCATGATGGCAGCAGGCAAGCGCCAACCAGGGTCAGCCAGGCGCAGCATATGCAGCTTGCAGAGCGTGACCTGACGATGCGCAAAGGCATCCGGGAACAAGGTGGAGATATCCGGCCCTGGGCACACCACAATGCGCGGGGCGTGGAACTCACCTCCGGTCGAGGTCACTTGGCCCGAGGCAATGCCATGCACAGCGCAACGCCAAAAGAAGCGCACGCCAAGCGTCTGTTCAAGCCAGCTGGCGAGGCGCGGAATGGCCTCTCGGCTTTCAACCCGCAGCTCATGCGGGCTATGCAACGCGGCCAGAAGTTCGGTTTTGCGGAGCAGCGCCGGTATCTCGGCACCTTCCAACAAGCGGCAGGCCTCACCCATGGGGCTTGCCAGAAATTCGCGCAGAACGCTGACTGCCTCGGGCCGCCGGACCGCCATCAGCAAGCCACGGTGATGGACCGGAATGCCAGCCAGCGGCGCCACTTCAGCCCATAGGTCGCGGGAACGGCGCGCGCGTTCCCAGGTTTTATGGGCGGCTTGTCCGGTGACGGTGACAAAGCCGAAATTTCGAATGCTGGCGCCATTGGCCTGCGCGTCGCGGTCAAGCACCGCAACCTTCAAGCCGCGCCGCGCAGCATGCAGCGCATGGGCGAGGCCAAGAATACCCGCGCCGATCACCACAAGATCAAACGCCTTATTCATGTGATGACTCCAAGGCTGAGGACTGCTTTGACTTATCTATCTTGCCTCAGACAGGGTCTGGCGGAAACCCAGGAAAAGGTATTCAGACTTCTCGGGCCGGATCAGAGGCTTTCGCCTGATGGAGGCTTTTTTTGGCGTTCCTCCCAATGCAGCAGCAGGATTTGCAGAAAATCCGATTTCTTGTGCCCAGCTTCCTTCGCCGCCTGCTTGAATTTCTTGCGGAAGGCTTGGGTGACGGAAAAACTGATCTCTTCCTTTCGGATCTTTTTGGGTTTTCGCGGATTCTCGCCGGGCGTGGACTGCGGCTTGGTGACGGGCGCCTCCGTCAGAGGTACCGCGGCCGCCTTGCCGGCGATTTTGCGAGTCCCCCTAGCAGGCGCTACAGGTTTTCTAATTGCCTTGGTGGTTTTTTGGGTGAAGCCGGTTTTTTCAAAAGATGTCTCCTTATCTTCCGGGAGAGCAAAACGAAGAGACAAGGTGATCAACCGCATTTCACTGAATTTTTTGTGAAATTTTTATGACAAAAACACCCGCATGGCTATGGCGTGCCAAGCCACCTGCCACGCGGATAGAAACATCTTCTTGGTTACCTTGCGCGGAGCAATTCCGGAACCCGCAGCAGGATGAATTCATTCGCATCAGCCTGGAAGAAGTGACGCCCGGCGCTGAAGGGCAGGTTATTGTCGTTGCCGACGATGATGTGATCACCATCTACCGCCGCGACATTCTCAATCGTGAAGAAGGGGAAGGTGAAGCGATCACGCGGTGCATCGGCCGGCCGGTCACCGCGGAGGCGGGCGCGACCTTCCGGGTCCCGCATGGCCATCAGGTCAATATGACCGATCTTGCGAACAAAGCCTTCGGCATCGCTTTGCGCCATATCCACCAGATAAACCCGCTTGAAGCGCGCAGGTAACGGAAAGCAGGGCTACCTCCACGTTGATCTGACCGATGGCTCAGCGCCCTACATGGACATCGGGCTGCTTGTTGCGGGGCAGCTATGGCGGCTGCTGCGCGGCGCGGCTTATGGCATTCGCGAAGGCCTCGTGATGCTCGATAGGCGCGACCGCAATCCCTACACCGGGGCAGAATTCCCCGTCCCGGCCATCGTGAATCCGCGCATGGCGGCGTTCACCCTGCCGGCGCTTTCGACCACCGAGGCACGCAATCAGCACCGCGATATGCTGCGCCGCTTTGGCGCGGCGCGGGATACCCTTTGGATTGCGGAGCTCACGGACAGCATGGCCGAGCGCAACCGCCGCGCCATCTTGGGGGGCGATGAACGCGCCCATTGAAGACGCCGCCATCAGCCGGGACAGCCTGCCGCTGACGTCGCGGGGGTTTAGGATGGTGGAAAGGGTTTGAGGCGGGTAAAGGTCGGCGTTGCCGCTTGATGCATCACCAAGACGCAGCTTAACCTCAACCACAGATCGGCCAGATACTCCATTAGCCAGCGCGCCATTCGGTCTCAAATGATTTGACGACGGACAGTCGGCAGCCCTGCTTCATGTACGCGCATGTTGGATGAGGTTGTGGCGATGCCGGGCGTGAAGGGGATCATGCGCTGCTTTGATGATTTCATCAAAGGCATGGATGATTTCGGCATGAAGATCCAGCCGCTCATGAAATGCGGGCAGGAAAGGCTTAGGGCGGCGGCGTAAGAAGTATTTCCTTGATGGCCTACCAAAGCCCTGGCAGCCAAAGAGAAAGTATCGGCGCCAGCGTCAGCAAAATGATCCGGATGACATCTGAAACGACAAAGCCCGCGACGCCCTTGTAGGTTTCAATCATCGGCACGTCCTTCGCCAGCGAATTGATCACGAAAAGATTCAACCCAAAAGGCGGCGAAATCATGCCGACTTCAACACTGACAAGCACCAGGATACCGAACCAGACTAGAATCTGCTGAGCATCCAGCCCGAAATCCAACGCCAGCATCAGGGGAACGAATATCGGCAAGGTTAGTAGCACCATCGCCATGCTTTCCATGAAGCAACCCAGCACGAAGTAGATCACCAGGATGGCGAAAAGAATGACGAAAGGCGAAACATCAAGCATGGCGATGGTCGCTGAAAGCTCCGCCGGTACGCGCGAAAGCGCTAGGGCAGCGCTAAACAATTCAGCGCCCAGCAACATCAGGAAGATCAACCCCGTTGTCTCGGCCGTTGAAAGAAGGCTTTCCTTGAGACCTTGCCAGCGCATCCCGCCCAATGTCACTGCCAGCAGGCCGGTTGCGGCCGCACCAACCGCCGCGCCCTCGGTGGCGCTGAACCAACCCGCATACATGCCGGTGACCACGAGAATAAAAACAGTGATCACAGGCCATACGGCAAGAGTTGGCCTCAAACGCTGCCGCCACGGAAGACGTTCGGCCGGCGGAGCGGCTTCAGGGTATAACCGCGCGTAAATATGTACAACCAGCATATAGCAGATGGTCGCAAGTATGCCCGGAATCACAGCCGCAATAAACAGGGTTCCAATACTCTGCTCCGTATAGATCGCGTAAATCACCAGAATAACCGAAGGCGGTATCAGAATGCCAAGTGTACCGCCTGCGGCAAGCGTGCCGGTGGAGAGTGCCGGCGAATAGCCATGCCGACGCATCTCAGGCGCCGCGACCTGACTCATGGTCGCCGCCGTCGCAAGAGAAGAACCACAAATGGCGCCGAAGGCTGCGCAGCCACCAACCGTCGCGACAGCAAGACCACCACGCCAATGGCCGAACCAGGCTCGGGCAGCGTTGAATAGGGCACGATTGAGCCCGCCCTTGGTCGCGAAATCACCCATCAGCAGAAATAAAGGAATGACCGACAGCGTATAGGAAGAAAACTTGCTGAAGGTGATGCTGCGGAGCGTCGCAAATAGCGGTGACCAGCCGGTAATGGCGGCATAGCCCAGCCCGCCCACAAGCAGCATTGCGATCCCGACCGGCATGCGCAGGCCAATCAGCAAAAGCGTTGCTGCAAACATCAGCAAACCGATATCGAAGCCGCTCATCTTTCAGGAGGCTTTGCTTGGATGCTGGTGAACACGCGTATGTTCGAAGGCAACGAAGAAGGCGCTGATGGCCCATAGACTCATGCCAAAGGAAGCACCAGCATAACCCCACCAATAGGGTAGTTCCAGAAACATGGTGGCCCTTTCGCGCTCCCATTGCGCGAATGTGCCGTCAAGAAGGCGCAAGGCTAGGACAGCAGCGACAAGCGCGACAATGCCGCGCATGAATGCGTCAAGCCAGGCACGACCCCGTTCGGGCATACGCGCGGTGAAGACATCCACAATAACGTGGGAGCCTTTCATTTCCCCATAAGGCAGGAACAGCGCCACGGCGACGCCGAGGCACATTTCGACAATTTCGGAATCGCCAAGAATGGGCCTGCCGAATACGCCGCGAATGACAGAAGCGCTGGTTACCGCAACGGCAACCAACAGAAATCCCCCACCGATCAGCGCGGCGAGGGTTGCGAGCCTTTCAAGCCCTTGGCGCAGCGGGATCACGCGCGCGGCGGCTGGCCAGTAATCGCGAGCAGATCATTGAACATTGCGCGACCATTGCGGCCACGCCGGTTCATCTCCCCGATCCAGGCGTCGTAGACAGGCTGTACCGCCTGTTGCCAGCGCGCCTTCTCGGCAGCGCTGATCTCAATGATCTCATTTCCTGCAGCGCGGGTTGCATCCACGGCGCCCTTGGTCTGGCTATCCCAGATTTCGCCCAGACGCCGCGAAAGCCCCTCTCCCGCATCGGCATCTACAACGGCCTTCAGATCGGCTGGTAGGCGATTGTAGGAACGCTGGTTCATCAGGGTCAGGATCATGCCCTGAAAAAGACCGCCGGGCGGTTCAGTATGGAATTTCGCAACTTCATAGAAACGGTAGGGTTGCGTGATGGCCCAATTGATCAGCATGCCATCCACCTGGCCACGTGACAGCGCCTCATAAACGCCGGGCAGAGCAATACCAACCGGTGTTCCGCCCAGGGCGGTGACGGCCTCACCAATCCAACGTCCCGCAACGCGCAGCCTGAGGCCCCTGAAATCCTCAAGTGAACGGATGGGCTTGCGCGTGGTATGAACAAGCGCCCGATCGGTGGCATTGATGCCGATAACCTTGATGCCACGGAACTCATTATCGGCAAGGTGTTTCTGGATAAAAGCGAAAGCTGCCGGGCTTTGCGTCGCGGATAGACCGGTATTGAGGAAAGGCAATTCCAGGCCTTCCACCCCCATGAAACGCCCAGGCGTGAAGCCAGGCACGGTCCAGATCATATCGACAACGCCATCTTCCAATTGCTGGACCAGATCGCGCGCCTGACCACCAAGCTGCATCGCCGGATAGACTTCAATCTTGATCCGGCCGCCGGATGCTGCCGCTATTCTTTCCGCCCAGCGATCGAGATGCAGCGTATGGTCAAGCGACGTGGGGGATGAAAAGGAATGCAGCCGAAAGGTGAATTGTGGTGCGCCTTGCGCTCGGGCAATGGCTGGCGTCGTAAGAGCAAGTGCCAGTCCGGCGAAGGTTCTCCGCTTCATCATGTCACGCCTCTCCTTGCAAGCTGGATAATAACCGAGTCTCGCACCAAGTCCGGCTTGATGGCAAGGGCTCGATCCTGGCCTGAGGGGTGCAAGGGCGAAGATGGTGAACGCCATTGGTGGGGCCAGTTCGATGTTTCGTAGTTGAGGGCCGCTTTACACTCGGTCGGCGTCACCCTAATCCCTAGACCAGCGCAGAGTTTCCCCTCCCAGCACTTTCCACTGCCGAGGCGCGCAACCAGCACCGCGAGATGGTCCGCCGCCTTGGCGCGGCGCGGGATACGCTGTGGATTGCGGAACTCACGGACAGCATGGCGGAGCGAAACCGCCGCGCCATCTGGGGCGCGATGAACGCGCCCGGCGAGGACGCCGCCATTAGCCGGGATAGTCTGCCGCTGGCGTCGCGGGCGTTCAGGTTGGTGGAGAGGGTGTGAGGGGCCGGCCAAGGCACCAAAATTCAGCAGGCTGACTCTTCTTCACTCGTCTTGGGGTTACGATGAGCCAGAAATCCTCCGTTAGTCAAATCGCCAACTTGGTCCCATAGGCGCTGACGCCGAACAACCTTATTCTGTTTGACAGCCAGAGACGGGCATGGAAACGTAGTGAAAATTATTCACGTAAACGGGGATGGACGTTTCAAAACCTATGAACAAGGGGTCGGCCGGGCCATGACCGGGGTGATACCACGTCGCACCCTGATTGGGCTAGCGACGATCATGGCTGCGCTATTTCTCTGGTGGCTCGCTACCAGCGGACTTCGCCTTTTGAATCCTCTGCGTTTGCCAAGCCCGCAAGAAGTATGGGCGGCCTTCAGCCAGATCACCTTTGGTCAAGGTTATGGCGGTGCAACGCTCGGGCAGCATGCTCTGCATTCCTTATTGCTGGTGGCGAAGGGTTTCAGCGTGGCAGTCATTACCGGTGTGCCGCTTGGTCTTTTGATGGGCTGGAGCCGCCATGCCGAAGCACTGATCAATCCGATCTTTCTGCTGCTGCGACCTATCCCGGCGCTTGCCTGGATTCCGCTGGCGATTGTCTGGTTCGGTATTGGTGATACCGGCAAGATTTTCGTCATTTGGCTAACGGCCTTTGTACCCTCAGTTATCAATGCCTTCACCGGTGTGCGCGGCGTGGACACCGTGCTGATTGCCGCGGCACGCACCCAGGGCGCGTCCACGCTGCAGGTGCTCCGCCATGTGATCATTCCAGGTGCCATGCCGCTGATCTTCACGGGCTTGCGGCTTTCGCTTCAGGCAAGCTGGACCACCTTGGTTGCTGCAGAATTGGTCGGCGCATTCTTCGGTCTTGGTCGCGTTTTGAACCTGGCCGGGCAGGATATCTTCCCCGGCATGATCTTGGTTGGCATGGCCGCGGTGGCGGTATGTGGCGCGGCGACTACATGGCTGCTCGGCCTGATCGAACGGCGCGTCATTAATTGGCGCCCTGCGGTTTGAAGATACGAGCATGACAAAGCGCCACAACCGAAATTTTCTTGGCCCCGCCGGCACAAGCCTGAGCCGCGGCGAATTCTGGACACTCACCATCGCGGGCTTTACGCTGTTCTTCGCGATTTGGTCAGGTGTGGCCGCATCCGGTTGGTTGCCACCCAATCTGCTGCCATCGCCACTTGTGGTTTGGGACACTTTGGCGCGCCTTTGGCACCAACCCTTCGCTGGGCATGTCTACGCAGAACATCAACTTGCCAGCATTCGTCGCTTTCTGATGGGATGGGCGATCGCGGTCGGTATCGGCATACCGCTCGGACTGCTGATGGGATGGTATCGCATCCTGGATGAGATCGTCACACCCTTATTCGATGCCATCCGCTTTGTGGCGCCCTTGGCCTGGGTGCCGCTGGCGGCGCTTTGGTTTGGCACAGGGATTGGCGGGCCTTTGCTGATCATTTTCGTTGGCTCCTTCGCGCCCTGTGTCATCAGCGCCTATCGCGGCGCCAGGCTTGTCGAAACCCGCTTTGTTGAGGCCGCACAGACGCTCGGTGCTTCATCTCGTCAGATCATGGCGCATGTGCTGATCCCAGGCGCCCTGCCCTCAATCATCGCAGGTTTGCGAGTTTCCGCCGGGCTTGGATGGCAATCACTGGTAGGATCGGAACTCATTGTCGTGGGGGCGGGGCTTGGTTATCTGATGGTGCAGGGGCAGGGCAATTTGAACACTTCGGTCGTCATTGCCGGCATGATCGGCATTGGCGTTGTCGGTTTTGCGATCGATGTTGCGCTACGCGCTGTTGAGAGAGCCTTCAACAGAAAATGGGGGCAGGCTTGAGCGAAATAGTCTTTGAAGGCGTGACACGCCGTTTTTCGCTGCCGAAGGGTGGAGAATTCCTGGCCATTGATCACATCGATTTGCGTGTCGAGGAAAAGGAATTTGTGGCCATTGTCGGTCCCTCGGGCTGCGGCAAGACCACCCTGATGCGCATGGCAGCGGGGCTTGATTTTCCAACCGAAGGGCGCGTGCTGGTGGGCGGCGCGGAGGTCCGCGGCCCAGGACCCGAACGCGCGGTGGTATTCCAGCAATTCGCGTTGCTGCCGTGGAAAACTGTTCGCGAAAACATCGGTTTTGGTCTGATGTGCAAGGCAACGCCCAAGGCGGAAGCGGATGCCGCGATTGCACACTACGTCTCTCTCATGGGGCTTTCGGGTCACGAAGACAGTTTCCCGCATCAACTTTCGGGCGGCATGCAGCAGCGCGTGGCGATTGCGCGTGCCTATGTCATGCAGCCCGCAGCACTCCTGATGGATGAACCCTTCGGCGCGCTTGATGCACAGACCCGTATCGTGATGCAGGAGGAATTGGTCCGGCTTGCACGGCGTAATCCCCGGACCGTAATTTTCATCACGCATGCGGTGGATGAGGCCATTTATCTTGCGGATCGCGTAGTCGTCATGGGCCGCAAACCGGGACGCATCATCGAAACCATTGATATCCGCCCCTTGCGCGCAGCCGGCACCTGGGAAGCGCTGCCGATCGAGGAAGTCATGGATACGCCAGATTTCACCCATATGCGAAGTCGCATCTGGAAGTTACTCAAGGCACGCGAACAGGAAAGACCCGCAAGCCCTTGAAGATCCGGCAACGCCAAAACACCACAGGAGGAGAGAAACATGTTCCGTAGAACCTTGCTAGCAGCCGGCTTGGCCATTGCGGCAGTCGCAGCGCCAGCCAATGCGCAGCAACTCACGCGGCTGAATATTTCAATGCAACCGGCGCTTTATTCCATGGTGCCGCTACATCTCGGCGTAGAGCAGGGATGGTGGCGTCAGATGGGGATTGAGCCGAATTTCTCATCTTTCCCCGCGGGGCCGCCGCAAATCGCTGCTGCGGCAGCGGGCACTTGGGATGTTGGCATTACCGGGTCCGCACCGGGTGTCTTGGGGGCTGCGCGCTTCAACATCAAGACAATCGCGATTTCAAATGATGAAAGTGCGACCAATGTATTGATGGCGCGGCGCGATCAGGTGGAAGCCATTCGTGCCAATCCAGCGAGCTTGCGTGGACAGCGCGTGCTAATCACGGTCAACACCACCGTGGATTACGTCCTGCAAAATTGCCTGCAGCGCTGGAACCTGCAGCGGGCCGATTTGCAGGTGGTCAATCTCAATCAGGCGCAGATTCTCTCTGCTTTCTCGACCGGGGAAGGGCGCATCGCCGGGCTTTGGGCGCCCAATATCTATACTGCGGAAGAACGCATGAATGCCGTGCCGCTCTGCAGTGGCAGTGATGCGCAAGCCATCGTGCCTGGCAATATCATTGTGCGGGAGGAGTTTCTTGCCCGCAACCCGGATATGGTGGCGCGCTATCTGGCCGTGATCTTGCGCGGCATTGCCTGGATGAAGGCGAACCCTGGCCCAACGCTGGAGGTAATGAATCGCTTTTATCAAGCAGGCGGTGTCACGGTGAGTGAGGCAGCGTTGCGTGCTGAAGTCGCGCGTCGCCCAATTTTTGGATTGGAAGATCAGTTGCGCCTTCTCGCACGCGCGGGCGGGCCATCTCAGGCGGATCGCTGGTTTGAAGGCTTGGCCACCTTCCTTGCACAGGTCGGTACAGTACAAAATCCACCAGCGCCTTCGGCTTTTATTACCGATGAGGTGCTGCGGCGGATCGCAGATAACCCACAGCTCCGTGCCTTTGCCTTGGGGCAGTAGGGAATTGAAGGGGCGGGGCATAAGCTCCGTCCTTTCGCCGTAACCGTATTCAGGAAGCATAGGCAGTATGGCTATTCAGTATCTCAAACGCGCAACCCGCAGGGCCGAGGATACGACAAGCGAAGCCCGGCCTATCGTTGAGACCATGCTTGCGGAGATTGAAGCGCGTGGCGAGGTCGCGATCCGCGAATACGCCGCCAAGTTGGATGGCTGGCACAGCCCCATTTTGGTGAGCGATGAGGAAGCGGAACGGCGCATTGCAGAGGTACCGAATGGCTTGCGGCAAGATATTGATTTCGCCGTGGATCGCGTGCAGCGTTTTGCGGAAGCGCAACGCGCCAGTATTCATGATTTTGCGGTAGAAATTTCTCCCGGCGTCCTGGCCGGGCAAAAGCTTGTGCCGATTTCCGTCGCTGGATGTTACGTGCCGGCTGGCCGTTATGCGCATATTGCTTCGGCCTATATGGGGGTTGCGACAGCCAAGGCAGCAGGAGTGCCCAAGGTAATAGCCTGTTCTGGTCCACGTGGCGCGTCTGGTATCCATCCGGCGGTGCTTTATGCATTGCGTCGCGCCGGGGCGGATATCATCCTGACACTCGGGGGCGTGCAGGCCATCGCGGCGCTTGCCCATGGGTTCTTTACCGGTCAACCAGCAAACATTGTAGTTGGACCCGGTAATAAATTCGTCGCGGAGGCAAAACGCCAGCTCTACGGCAAGGTCGGCATCGATGTCTTTGCCGGCCCATCAGAGGTTGCCATTATCGCCGATGAAAGCGCCAATCCTGAACTGATCGCCGTTGATCTTGTGGCTCAGTTGGAACACGGCCATGAAAGCCCAGGCTGGCTGATCACCACAAGCCGCGAGGTTGCGCTTGCCGTGATGCAGCGGATCCCGGAAGTGATCGCTGCCCTTCCGCCTACAGCCCGTGAGGCAGCCCACGCTGCCTGGCGTGATTTTGCGGAGGTTGTCTACTGCAGCTCGCGAGAAGAGGCGGTTGAGATTTCCGATGCCTATTGCTGTGAGCATTTGCAGGTGCAAGCGGCGGATACGGATTGGTGGTTGGCGCGCCTCAGCAATTACGGCTCGCTTTTTCTCGGTGAGGAAACAACCGTGGCCTTTGGCGATAAGGCTAGCGGCCCTAATCACATACTGCCGACCAAGGCCGCCGGACGCTATTCGGCGGGCTTATCGGTACACAAGTTCCTGAAGCCCCTGTCTTGGCAGCGCATGACGCGTGATGGCATGCGTGATGTTGCCTTGGCAACCGCGCGCATCAGCCGAGCGGAAGGCATGGAAGCCCATGCACGTTCGGCCGATATCCGCTTGAAGCGCTATTTTCCCCAAGGTAACTTCGAACTCGGGGAGGCGGTGACAAGCTGATGACCGAACGCCTGACCCTGAACCTGAGCGCGCCGCCACCCATCCCCGAAGCAGGCATTGCCGCAGCCGAGGCGGTGCTGCGTGCGGGTTGGACACATCGTTATGGCGAGACCATGGGCGATGCTTCAGAAGCCGCCATGCTTGAAGCGGAATTCGCGGCCCATCTGGGCGCGCGTTTTTGCGTTGCGATGAATTCCTGCGGAAGTGCGATGTTTCTCGCGTTGTTATGCGCTGGGGTAAAGCCTGGTGACGCCGTATTGATGAATGCCTTCACGCTTGCGCCGGTACCAGGTGCGGTCGCCCATGCGGGCGCGAGGCATGTGCTGGTGGAAATTACGAAGGACCTTGTCATTGATCTGGATGATCTCGTTTGCAAGGCGAAGGAAACAGGTGCCCGCCATCTATTGCTGTCACATATGCGCGGCCATATCGCGGATATGCCAAGATTGATGGGCATTTGCGATGATCTTGGCATCACGGTGATTGAAGATTGCGCGCATACTATGGGGGCAAGCTGGGCTGGGCTTCCAACCGGCCGCTTTGGGAAAATAGGCTGTTTCAGCCTGCAGGCCTATAAGCACATCAATGGTGGTGAAGGGGGTTTGCTCACAACGGATGATGAGGATGTGGCCGCGCGTGCCATTCTCTATTCCGGCAGCTATATGCTTTATCAGCAGCATCGCGCCCGGCCTGCAGATTCAGTTTTTGCCAAGTGGAAGGATGTGACACCCAATTATTCGATGCGCATGTCCAACCTGATTGCCGCGGTCGCGCGTCCGCAAGTGGCCTTGCTGGCGGACCGTGCCCGCATCTGGAACAATCTTTATGGCAGGCTCGCAACCCAGCTTGGCGCCATTCCTGGAATTCGCCTGCCGCATCGGCCGCAGGAGGAGGAATTCGTGCAAAGCTCCATCCAGTTCGCTGTCGCAGGTTTGAATGAGATGGCTTTTGCACGCTTCCTGACAGCCTGCCGTGCGCGTGGCGTATATCTGAAGTGGTTCGGCGCGCGAGAGGCAGAGGGCTACACCAGTACTTCAGGACAGTGGCGCTATCTTGAGAATGCCCATACGCCACCCGGAACTGAAGCCGCCTTGGAACGGCTTTGCGATATGCGCATTCCGCTCTCGCTCCGGGAAGCCGATTGTGCCACGATCACTAGTATCATTGGTGAAGAATTGCTGGCGTTATCGAGAACCTTGGCGTAACATCTCAAGCTCAATGCTTGACCTGAGCCGCGTTGAAAACGTCAAATGAACCAGGTTGTTGCGGCAAGATTGAGTGAAGGCCTGTCTGCAAACTGAGGTCTATCTGGGGAGGAGGGAACTATGTCACATCGAATGACCCGCCGTGGTTTTGGCGCGGCTATGGTGGCGACAGCCGGCGTGGCTGAAGCGCAGGCACCATGGAATCCAACGCGGCCCATCAGCATTGTCGTTCCCTTCCCGCCCGGCGGTTCAACCGATGTCACGGCGCGCATGGTAGCGGAACGGATGGCCCCATTGCTTGGGCAGAATTTGGTGATTGATAATCGCCCGGGGGCACAAACGGTTATTGGCGCCGAAGTGGTCGCGCGCGCAGCGCCGGATGGGCACACAATGCTGATGTCATCCGGCACGACCCTTACCATAAATCCGATCATTGGCCGCAACCTGCCCTATAAGCCCGAGGATTTCGCGCAGATCATTCATGTTGCCACGCTCCCTTTCTGTATCGCCGTGAAGCCGGGCATTCCCGATACGCTTGAAGGCTTCATAGCCCATGTGCGCGCCAATCCCGGCAAGGTGACCTGGGGGCATAATGGTCGCGGTTCCTTCAATCACATCGCGGGAGAACTCATTCGCGATCGGCTGCAATTGGATTGGAACGATGTTGGCTATCGTGGTGACGCACATCAGATGAATGATTTGCTGGCCGGCACGCTCGATTCCATTCTTGTTGGCGGCGCGACTGGCTTGCAAGTTGCACGATCAGGTCGTGCGAAGATCATTGGTTGGACGGGCGAAGCGCGACTACCAAACCTACCCGATCAGCCGACCTTCCACGAGTATTGGCCAGGACTTGTTGCGGTAACCTGGTTCGGTCTTCTGGCACCTGCCCGCACGCCGCCTGCTGCAATCGCGCGGCTAAACGCAGCGGGTGCGACTGCAGTGGCGGATGCAACGGTACGCGAACGTTTGCTCAATGAAGGCATTTTGACAGCGGGTGGCACGCCGGCTGAATTTCAGGCGTTTTTGGGGCGGGAACAAGAACGATGGGCGCCACTGCTCAGGCGCTTGAATATCGAACTATAGAATTGCGGCCGGTATTACCGCTAAGAGCCCGTCCGAAAACTTCTTGAATCGCTTGATCCAGACGTGATTCTCTCATGTTAGTTCGATGCGCAGGGGGGGAGTTCAGGTCAATGTGGACCAAGGAAAATCCCGCGCGTTATGATCGCCGCGGGCTGCGGTAGCCGAGTGACCTGACAGACGAGGAGTGGGCCGTGCTGGCCCCGCTCACCCCGCGCGCGAAGCGCGGCGGCAATAAGCGCAGCGTGGATGATCGGAGCCTGGTCAATGGCTTGCTCTATATTCTCAGCACGGGTTGCCAATTGCGCGCAATTCCGAAGGATTTTCCGCCACGCAGCACGCTGTTTGGCTTGTCCGGCGTCAGCACCTAAGCGACCAAACTCGCTATTTGAGTAATGAAGGATTTCTGGCTCATCGTAACCCCAAAGAGAGTGAAGATGAGCCAGAAATCCGCTGGCCTGCCCACGCGGGTGCCGGCCGAAAACCTGGTCCGCGATATTCGCCGCGCCACGCGCAAGCACCATTCCGCCGAGGACAAGATCCGCATCGTCCTGGAAGGGCTCACATTCTATTAAAATATTGATAATATTGAAAACTGAGGGTCAGAGACTTTTACTTTTCCGGTTCCCTTTCCTCCGCCAGTTTCAAAGTGAACCCTGCTCTCCGCCTGCCCGATCCGCCCGCTCTTTGGCAGGATTCCTGGGGTTTTTGGGGCGGACCTGTTGACCGGCCAAGCTGGGAAAAGCCCGAAAATCGCTCTCCGAGGGCCAATTCTCTCCGAACCTGCTGACTTGGCCGATTTAGTACGGAGGTCTTAAGCTGTTGAGATAGCTGAATTATCGTGTGGCGAAAATATGGCGCGGTTAGCAGTGAACTTGCCTGAGATCCGTACTGGATTTGCGAACCGCAAAAAGAGTCCGCCACCGATAAGTGAAATCGCTACCGGCCCTAGATGTTTTCCTGGATGTCACACGATGATTATCGCTGCTGCTCGCTCAATGCTTCCCCCTACCAGCACGATAACCCGCCTCGCGAGGCCCAGACTGGTTGCCCCAACCTCCCATATGCGTACACCTTGAGATTCGAGAATCGCCCAGCCTCGCCAGTTTGGCGGCGTTGGCGCCGAGACTCACGCGGGATCCTCCGGCAGCACCACCGCGTCGTCGCGGTGCAGGCCGAGGCGCACGACGTGGCCTTGTTCGGGAATCGCGCCCTGCGCGGCACGGCTGGCCGGAAGCCGCACGCTGATCTCTCGCCCCTCACCGACGTCCACAAGCAGCAGGATGGAGTCGCCCTGGTAGATGGCCTGGCCGACGGTCCCCATGATCAGGTTGTGGGCGCCGTCCTCGGGCGGGTCGAGAAGGAGCAATTCGGGCCGGATCATCAACTGCAGCCCGCCTGCGGAGGGCAGCGCCTCGGCCGGGTGCAGCGGGCGGCCCTGGAGCGTCGCCACGGCGCCATCACGCTGTAGCGGCAGCAGGACGGACTCGCCGATGAAGTCCGCGACGAAGAGGGAGCGCGGGCGGCGGTAGAGCGCCTCAGGCCGGTCGAGCTGCGCGATGCGGCCCTTGTCGATCACCGCGATGCGGTCCGACATGGTTAGCGCCTCACGCTGGTCGTGGGTACTCGCCGCTTCACCACCTGAACATGCAGCCCCGCCGCAGGCAAATCCACTGTGGATAAGCTCACATTCCGCGCCGTCACGCGCACCTTGTCGTTGGACCAAACATGGCAATCCAGCACAAAGGCAATGCTGCTGGTATCCAGCGACGCATCCGCAAAATCCCCCCGCCTTGCGCCAGGCACCGTCACATCAGCATTGGTCGTTGTCCCCGGCGCCATGCTCGGCAGGTCCCAGCTTGCCGAGAACATCAGCGTCCTGCCGCCCGCGGGCAGCGCGGGGCAACCAGAAAGCACCGCCGGCGCATCCTCCGGCAGGCCGTAAAGGCGCAGCGCCTCCAACTCAATCTGCCCATCAAAGCCAATGATCCCGATTTGCGCAAAGGCCACCTCCGGCCCAAAGCGTACCGTCTGGCGGCGGTTCAAGTCACTCTCCTGCATCACCGCCCCCGCCTGCCAGGTTTTGGAGGTTGGCGCCCATTGCAGCGTGGTGCCGGATGCCAGCGCATCACCCGCAATATTCTCCCGCACAATGCCGGCGCCATCAAAGCAGCGCAAACAAAGCCGCCCGCCATCGGCACCGCCCACCAACCAATGCGCCAGCGCGAATTCCTTGGCGTGGGTAGTTTGCACGACAAAGCCAACGCCTCGATTGGAATTCAGCAGCAGGCCGCGCGCGGTGGGCGTGATGCCATTCAGCCCATTCCAGGACAGCGCCGCCATGGTGGTCTCAGCGGTGGTGGAGGTCGCCATGATGCAGGCGCCCTCCACACCAATCTCCGTACCGCTCTGCCAGAATGCGGCAGCGCGGATATTCGGGATATGCGCCAGCAGCCGTGTCAGCCGCGATGTTGGTGCGCGGTGGCGGTTGAATACGGCATTGCCGGCGCGGGTCGCGCTTGGCGTATAGTCAACGCTAATCGCATAACTCTGCGCCCAGGCCACATCATATTCGCAATCGGTCGCGGCCGCGGTGTGCCGCGCGGCAAAGGGGGAACAGCCCTCCATCCGCATATTGCGCGCGATGATGGCGGTGCCGTTGGTCTCATTCAGAAACGGAATGGCGATATTCGGGTCAAGCTGGCG
>Ga0169931_10006886_pt1 | contig 16990 bp, 21 predicted proteins | sample Kivu_15m_20L_FD_129675 | JGI IMG/M metagenome (GOLD analysis project Ga0169931, IMG submission 129675) | Freshwater microbial communities from Lake Kivu, Western Province, Rwanda to study Microbial Dark Matter (Phase II) - Kivu_15m_20L... | ecosystem: Environmental > Aquatic > Freshwater > Lake...
CGCTGGTCCACAAAGTCGCTGGTCCTCATCCAGTTTTGAAGACCGACTTGCGATGGGATAACTTGATAGGAGCCGGAAGGCAGAACAACGGGATGCAGCAGACTCGCGATGAAGTCCGGCGAAGTGGATAATCTTTTGGTCGCGAGCTGCTGAATGCCGGCGTTGGGCAGACGGAGGTTTCTCAATGGGAAACGATTAACAGCAGTTACCCCAAACCCAGCCGCCGCCAGCCCGGCAGGGGCCCTGATTGGCTTGACGATTGGGGTCGCGATGGCTGCTGGCCGTCTGACAAGTGACGCTACTCAGGAATCGTTGGGTGGCACGGGGTCCGTGGTGGCCGGAGTGGTGCCCGCCATGAACGCAGCGGTCATCGTCGCCACGCGATGCCTGATCGACATCGATGGGTTTTCATCCGTGTATGAAAACCGACGGAAGTGAGTATACTCATAGACGGCCTGAACCAAATCGGAGAGAAGGAACTCGCGGAAACGTTTTACCCTAGATTTAAGCCGCTGAGGGATAGTGACTTCTACGAACATATGAATTGGAACAAGGTGTCAAAGAACGTAAAATCACAAATTGAAGTGATCGGCGCGATGATTGGTGATCGCTTGTGGGCACTCAACGGCAAGCTTGCCACGCTGCTCTACCCAGCCGACAGTCGCCGAACAATTCGGTCAACCCGAGCGGCGGATCGGGCGGATTCTGAACTTAAATGCTCTTGGCCGCTGCCGTGTCACCTTTGTCGTTAAGTGCTATAGACTCATGAATGTCATTCCTCTGATCGGAGCGCACTTAAAAAGCGATGACATCATCGACTTCCGCGAGCATTGGGAGGCCGTGGTTTTTTCGACTTCGATCGATTACATGAGAACACGCCAGATGCATATCGTGTCTCAGTCCCCTCTGCTGGAATGGAACTTCTTTTTTGACGCAAATCAAATCCTCAAGACTTTGTTTCTGCAAGTCGCCGCAACCGATGAGATTGCTCCATTTGACATCGCAAACTCCGACGTTGCATTTTGGAAATCCACTGACGAAGCAAGGCAGTTTGCCGCATCGCAACGCCTGACAGCAACTGAGGGCAGTGCATTGTTTCTCGGCGTACTACGTGACTGGATAAAATTGAACCACGGCGCGCATACCTCGCATTACGAATTCGTTGGCAGGAAACTGAACACGGTCACGCTCGCAATTCCGATGGGGTGACAGTGACGCGAATGCGCGGACCTAACAAACCGTTGCACACGAAACCGCGGGTCGCGTGGTTCTTCGAATCAATGTCATACGCTGCCGCCCGGTGAACGGTGATGTTATCGGAAGAATGAAGATCGCCGCGAAGTTCTTTCCCATCATTGTGCTCTTGCTGACTGCTGGTTGCAGCAGTTCACAGTTGCCGATATCGCAAACACCATCAACACCCAATACTATGACCGCAGACTCCACTTGGAACGACACAGCACGAAGTGACCTCCGTGAGGCCCTTCGGAATCTCGTTGTGGGCGAAGTTCGCCTCGCAAAGTCTAGCCACGATGACATCATCGAGACCTGCCGTGAGGTCTATATTGAGGACGAGTGCCCAGAGGATGAGTGGGACTCGTTTGTTCGTTTCGCAAAAGATGAACTTGAAAAGGCTGAAGCTGCACAATCGGCAGTGAAGGCCACGTGGCCGCCCGAAACTGATTGCGATCGCCTTGATGATGTTGAAACGATCTTGCGAGATCGCGGGATTCTTCTGTGGCAAGTGTCGCCCTGTTGCGACTCTTGCACTGGGGGCGAACTTCCCGATCGAATTGATGAGCTAGATCAGCGACATCCCGGATTCCGGAGTAAAGTACGTGGATACGCATTTTTCATCGATCAAAACATGGCCAACATGCTCGCGGATGACACCGATATTTCTGTCTACCTCGGATATGGTTGGCTGTCCCAAGACGAATCGAGCGTTACTCCAGAGGTCTACGAACGGAATGCCCTCGGCATCGCCCACGAAGTCTGCGATTGCCTCCGTGAACATGGTTTCGAACCGAATTGGGACGGAAGCTTCTCCAGGAAAATAGGTGTCTCTCTCAACTGGCGGCGTCGAACGATGCTGCAATAGCGTAGCGTCGAGCAACGCGGTGAACCCGAGCAGCGGATCGGGCGGGCTTTTAAATCAAGGTTTCTTGGCCGCCGCCGGGTTACCGCAAACATTCGCCTCCACAGCATGAATAAGCAACACTACATCTCAGAGGCCCCACTCGCAAGCAAGCATTTGTCGATGGTCGCGATGGCCGTGTCGACATTGGTATGCTGCGCATGCTTCCTCTTGTCCGTGGCGATTGTTATCATCGGCATAGACAAGGCGTTAATTGGCCCGCTCATCGGTTGTCTCGGAATTTTCGGAACACTCGCACTTGCGTGCGGATGGATTAGCATTCGCCTCATACGAAAACATCATGCCGCCAACGGTCGAAGTGTGATTCCCGAATGGTTCATTCAGGTGTTCGGATTCGTTTTCTTGATAGGGATCTGCTTGACCGCGTTGATGAACGGTCGCATGTGGTTGTTCGGCGAGGCTGCGGGTGTCGCGCTTGCGATGATTGGTGTGCGTCGTTTGCTCAATCAGGGGCATGCGGACTACGGAGCGGCGAACAATCCGATCGACCGAAGCGGGGGATCGGCCGCCTCCTGATGTCAAACTTACTTGCCCCCGCTCGGTCGTCGAGGGTGTTTGGCGTCCTAGAAGTAAAAGCTCAGCCAATTCGAAGCTCGGTATCCAGTCAGTTCACGCATCACCACCATGCTTGAGTTCATCCATGCTTGAGTTCATCTTTGAGCTTCTCGGCGAGTTCCTGCTCCAGGTTGTCAGTGAGGTACTCATCGAGATCGGCTTTCACTCGTTAGCCGAGCCATTCCGCCGCCCACCAAACCCTTGGTTTGCAGCTATCGGGTATGTACTCTTTGGCGCCATCCTGGGTGGCATCAGTCTGCTGGCTTTCCCAAACAACCTAGTCCCTGGTGCATGGCGCGTTGCTAATCTAATTGCAACCCCCATTGCTGTCGGCGGTGTCATGGCGGTCATGGGCGCTTGGCGAGCTCGTCGTGATCAGCAGCTTCTGCGAATCGACCGATTTGCCTACGGTTATTTGTTAGCGCTTTCCATTGCTCTAGTCAGGTTCTACTTCGCAGCATGACGCCCAACCCTTCCATCGAGAGGACGTCAAAAGGCATCGCCGTCTATATTTGCTACAGAGACCACAACCCACCGCATTTTCATGCAATCTACGGTGAGTCGGAAGCAATCATCGAGATCAGCACCGGTAGAATACTCGAAGGACGACTTCCACGAAGTGCGGCGAAACTGGTGGCTGAAAAGTGCGAGATTGAACGCGACGCGTTGCTCGCGGACTGGGCTCTTGCACAGGCACAGCAGCCTTTACTTCCAATTAAACCTTTGGATTGTTTGCGATGATTTTACATATTCTCCACGCAGAACTCGCGGGGCCAGCTTCGCTTTTCGTTACTTTTAGTGATGGTTGTGATGCGACGGTTGATTTGCGACCACTGTTGTCAGGACCGGTCTTCGAACCGCTCCTTGATCCAAACATGTTCGCGAAGTTTACACTCGATCCGGTCTGCGAAACTGTCTGCTGGCCCAACGGTGCTGACTTGGCACCTGAGGCAATACGCTCTTTGGTTCCCGCTGAACAAGTAATTGGCGAACAAAGCATTGGACCGAAGGGCTCGATCACTCGGCTCTGACTTGTATTGAGTTCACCCCTCGCCCATCAGTCAATACCAACGTTCCGCGAATTTGTGACTGCGATGCCTTACACTGTTGAAACTGACGGATTTGCGATCGCCACAGGCATCGTCCCCGAGTCGCAGCGCTTAGTCCTGCTGGCCGCTTTGGGGGATCCCGATGGCGCAGGTTCTCGAGGGCTTCTAGCCGTGCCTGCGGTGCGTGCTTTCGCCCGCTGCGAAGTGATGATGAAGTTAGTCACAGCCCATCTAGGCCCAGACGCCCAGCCGGTGCGGGCCATCTTTTTCGATAAGACCCCCGCCTCAAACTGGCTGGTGCCGTGGCATCAGGACCTCACGATCGCCGTGTCCAGCAAGGTCGAGACGCCGGGCTTCGGGCCGTGGAGCGTGAAGAACGGAATTCCCCATGTGCAGCCGCCCGTCGCATTGTTGGCGCAGATGATCACCGTCAGGCTGCATCTGGACGATTGCGATGCGTCCAACGGCGCGCTCAGGGTATTGCCCGGTTCGCATCAAGGCGGCCGACTTGATCCGGATCAGATTTCAGCGGCGAGGGCGGCGGCCAAAGAAGTGTTGTGCGAGGCTGCGGCGGAGGATGCTTTGCTTATGCGGCCGCTGCTTCTTCATGCCTCAAGTAAGTCAGTCACCGATCGCAGAAGGCGGGTTCTACACATCGAGTACTGTTCCGGCAGGCTCCCGGAAGGCCTAGCGTGGCATGATTCCGCATAGCACGGCACGCGGAACCAATCGATGGAATGGACTCGCGGCAGCGTCCGGCGTGATGGATAATCCGGTGGCCGCGAGCCGTTGATCTCAGTCGTTCGTCGCAGCAATAGAGGCCTTGATGGCAAGTACATGGGAACACGCGGACATCTTCCCCGCGATTGCGAGAATCATCTCTCGCATCTTCGAAAAAAAACAAGACTACGTAACGCACGATGAAATCGTAGCGTCGATACTTGCCGATTCCGAGGCGTCATCACTCGTCGCAAACGCCGTATCGCGATCGACCGATCTGCAAACTGCGGATTGGATCGCGCACAACATGGTTGCGTGGTTCAGCCAGCGAATAACTGCAGGGGACTCGAATTGGATTGATCAATTCGAACGGAAGAAAATCGATTTCAAATGGGCTTATCGCCCAAAATCTGAATTGAATGCCTAAATCCTGGATTTGGCAACCCATGAACCGGCAATGCGTACGTAAAACGACCAAACTTCCCAATTGCGTCGATACAATATTATCTCAAATGACCAGGAGAAGCGACGAACCAAGCGATGTACGAAAAAGAAAAAGGCCGGGGGCAAATTACGATTTGACCCCCGGCCCAATATCTTGTTCCGGCAGCGTTATTGATTTGACCCCCGTCCCCTTTTTATTGGTCTTACTGCGGACTGTCCGAGGGGAGCTTGCTGGCGAGTCGTCGTGACCACCAACCCAAGCCAGCCGCCATAACGGCACAGCCTAAGGAGTAGATCCACGGCAAGTTGTCGTAGCTGTCCGCTTTGGGATTCATTCCGACCAAAGCAAACATCACCGTCCCCATCACGCCAGTCAAAGACAATCCAAAAATGGCCAGATAAAAAGTTTCTGGTTTCATCTCACTCACTCCCGCGACTAAAGAATTTGAAACGTTTCCCAGCGACGACGATAGCCGGTCCCGCACGCCGGCTCCCAAACCCGCCGCGACAATCCCCAGCTTCCGCGTCATCGGCACAAAATGCCGCTGCTCGCGTACTCGATATTCAGCCGCTCGAATCACTTCGCCGATTTCCCGATAGACTGACGCCGCGACCCGGATCGCCCACCTTACATTCTGCGGCAAGTAGGGATACCCTAAGCGACCTTGTTCGTAATGATGCTCAGCTAAATTCAAAAGCCGCTGGACACTCGGACAGAGCTCGACATCGCTCGGCAACTCAGCTCCATCCGCCTCCAGCCACGCCTGCGGCAAGTAGCAACGACCGCGCTGCCAATCCTCCGCCACGTCCCGCGCGATATTCGTGAGCTGCATCGCCATCCCGAGGCTGCAGGCATACTGTTCCGCTTTCCGCGACCGCGCGCCGAGAATGCGACTCATCATCAAGCCGACCACTCCCGCTGCCCGATAGCAATAAAGCTCTAAGTCCGCCTGCGAAGCAGGCCGAACAAAGTCGAGGTCCGACTCCATTCCATCGAGCAGCGCCTCTGGCCATTCCTGCGGGATTGCATAACGCTCGACCAATTCTCGCAGCCACCGCGACTCGACACAATCCAGCCACTCGCCCGCATAGACTCGCTGCAAGTCCGCGCGAATTGCAGCCAGCCTCGCCCGCCGCTCCGCGAGACTGACCGACTCATCATCGACTGCGTTATCGCAAGCTCGACACCAAGCGTAAAGGCGGCGAACATCGCGAGCCACCAGCGGCGGCAACAATCGCGCGGCGAGCGAGAACGAACGGCTGTGCCGCTCAATCGACTCGCGTTCACTCGCGTCATCTCCTGCGGCATCTCGACTCTGGCGTTGTGAGTCAAGGTTTTCATCTGCTCGCATCACCGTACCCCCGTGACAACTGGACTGGGCGGCTGTATCGCCGCGCCCTCAGCCAAACCAAAATCCTGAGCAATCACGCTGACCGTGGCTTTCGCCGTGTTCACGACTCCCGGTACACCCGCTCCCGGATGCGTGCCACTGCCGACAATGTAGAGTCCGGGAATGTTTGGATCCCGATTGTGCGGACGGAACCAAGCACTCTGGGTCAACTTCGGGGCAACCGAAAACGCCGAGCCATGAAACGCGTTCAGCTCGCTGCGAAAATCGAGCGGAGTGAACTCGCGCCGCGTCACGACCGAGTCCTTCAAGCCCGGAATGTAGTCATCCAGCGCCGACAAAATCGCATCGCCATAAGGCCGCGCCATCTGCGCCCAGTCGATTTGGGCTTGGCCTAAATGCGGCACGGGGCTGAGCACGTAAAAGGCTTCGCAACCGGGCGGAGCGATCGTCGGATCCGTGACCGAGGGAGCGTGGAGGTAGAGGCTGAAGTCCGGAGGCAACTTCTTGCCGTGAAAAATGTCCCGCAGCAAGCCTTCGAATCGCGGTCCGAAGAGAATCGTGTGATGAGCCAAATCGGGAAACCGTCGGTTGGTTCCAAAATAGAGGACAAACAGCGACATCGACCATTCCATTTTCTCCAGCCGTTTGCGGCGTTTATCGGCTGCAGGGATCGCTCGATAAATCTTGGAGTAGGTGTGATGGATGTCGGCGTTGGAGACAACCAGGTCAAAGTCAGTCGGCTTTTGCCCTTCGGCCATGACGCGATGCATTTGCCTTTGCGAACCATCACTGGACTTCGTGTCGACCAGCTCGATTCGGTCGACTGGAGAATTGCAAAACAACTGGCCGCCAATCTCTTCGTAGAGGCGTACGAGGCCTTGAACCAGTGCACCCGTGCCACCCTTGGGAAAGAAGACGCCCCACTCCCGTTCAATCCAGTGGATCAACGTGTAAATCGCGCTCGTCTCCAGCGGATTCCCCCCGACCAGAAGCGAGTGGAAGCTGAAGGCCTGGCGGAGCTTTTCGTTCTTGATGAATCGCGACACCGTTCGATGCACGCTTCGGTCAGCCCGCAGCCTCATCAATTGCGGAGCAACGCGAATCATGTCGGAAAATCGAAGAAAGGGCGCGGCGCCGAGTTCGACGTAACCACGCTGAAAAACCTGCCGCGTGTAATCGGCAAAGCGACGGTAACCGTCGACATCCGACGGCTCGAAGCGGCGAATCTGGTCAAGCAATTCCTGCTCGTTGCCGACGTAATCGAATTCCGTTCCATCGTGCCAGCGCAAGCGATAGAACGGCTTGACGGGAAGCAGCGTGACGTAATCCTCCATCCGCCGTCCTGAAAGCGCGAAGAGTTCCTCCAAGCAGTGCGGGGCCGTGATGACCGTGGGACCGCCGTCGAAACGAAAGCCATCTTGTTCATAGACATAAGCCCGGCCGCCCGGCTTGTCGCGCTGTTCGTAAATCGTCGTTTGAAAGCCTAGCGATTGCAGCCGAATCGCCGCCGCCAAACCACCGAAGCCGCTGCCAATGATCGCAGCACGGCGCTTTGCAGGACGATCGCCGGTCGAATCCGAGTGGTCACCCAATGCCGCCCGCGTTTGACTCTTGAGCGAGTCTTTCCTCAGCGTGTCAATCGTCGCCTCAACCATTGCTCGGCTCCAAAAGCGACAAGAGGTCGTTCATTTGAGTCGTTGCTGAGGAATCCAAGTCTAGCTGGGTGAGCGCGCTGGCGGCGTCTTCCAATTTGGCATGCATCTCGTTGAGGGCGTAGATACCGACTTGCTCGATAATCTGCCCGGCGATTTCCTGCTGCTCACCGACACCGTGCTGCAGCCGACTGAGCATCGCGCGATACTCTGCGGCAGGAAGGCTGAGTGCCAACCAAGCCCAAGGCCACGTCGCCCGCTGATTGAGCAAATCGGCGCTGAGGAGTTTACCCTCAGCCGCTCGCTGAATTTCGCCCCAGTCATTTCGCATCTGGAGGGCGAGGCCGAGGTGCAAGCCGAAGTCGGCGATCGCCTGCACATCCGCCTTTGTTCCGCCGGCAACCGTCGCGCCGAGCCAAGCTGCCAGCTCGGTAAACGCACCCGTTTTCCAGGTCGAGATCTGCTCGACGACTTCCGGGACTGCATTTTGCGGCAGCTGCGAAACGCGGGCCGATAAATCGAGGGCTTGCCCTTCATGTCCCAGCTTAAAGACGGTGAGACTGCGCTGCAGCAACTGGCAGAGAGTCTCAGGCGGCAGGTCGAGTCCCGCGAGTCGCTCCAAAGCGGCAAAGTACATCCAGTTGCCAGCATTGATCGCCAGCGGCACGCCGTGCGTGACGTGCAGTGCTTCCCTTCCACGTCGCATCCGCGATCCATCCTGAACATCGTCGACTACGAGAGTCCCGGCGTGCATTAATTCGAGAAACTCCAGCAACTCGTCGGGGCAAGCGGCCGGCTCGTGACTTCTGGCCGCGACGCGAAACGCCAGACCGACAATCTCGGCTCGAACCCGCTTGCCACCGCGGGCCAAAAATTCAGTGACAGGTCCACGCAAGGCTGCGTCAAGCCGCTGATCGATAACCTCTTGAGCCGTCTCGCGGCCGCGCACTGCCAAGCCGCTGAGTTGTATTTGTACATTTTGAGAGATCATCAGCAGCTCCTGAAGGATTGTACGAATCGCCCGACACTCAAAGGGAAGGGTGGTCGACCCAAAAAGAGTCGGAGTGCATCGAGTCGTGAAAAAGTGTGCGCGTAGAAACGACTTATCACCGCCTCAGGGAGCCAGCGATAAAAATTGTGAAAGACCTGCGAGCGCGAAGTCGGCGGCAACAAGCGGAACAGCAAGCGGTTGAGAAGCCGCGCGTGGCTGAAGCGAAACCGATGTTGACGCGCCAAAGCGGAGACGACGGCCTGAGCCTGCTCGGGCGAGACTCGGGCGACGGCTTCGGCATACTGCAGGGCAAGCGGCAGCGAGTAGCCGGTCGCAGCGTGGAACCAGCCGCCTCGATAGCCGGCTCGCAGCAAACGCTCGCTCGGATTCGGCGTGAAACCGGCGTACGGCATTGGGAGCAGTCCGTGCTCGGTGCGAATGACTTGGTACTCGGCGTGGCCGTGACGAGTCAGATAAGCTCGCAGGCGGTTAGCCCCCTCTTCCGCGTCGACGTCAGCCGAGTCCGAAAAGCGAGTGTCTTGAAGCAGCACGCGTTGGGGAGCGAAAGGCAAGACGTAGGTGAATCGAAATCCATCATGCTGCTGGCGGTCGACATCCATCACCATGGGGATATCGTGTTGCCAAGGCGACTCAAGTTCGACTTCCCAGCCGAAAAACTTTTGGTAGCCGATTCCATGGCCGGAAAGTTGGTTTGCCTGACCACGGCAATCGATCACGCAGCGGGCTGCAAACGTTTCGCCCGACTCCAACACCACTCGATCGGAATGAACTTGAGAAACAGCTTGGCCCCAGAGCCATTGCTGGTCGCTTCCGTCAGACGCGAACAGCTTCTGCACGCCTTGCTGCAAGTCCCAAGAGCGGACCGAGCAATAGCCGATGTTGACGCGGCGCTGAAAGTTGGGAAAGCAAACGTTGTAAGCCGGCCAGCGAGTGATCGGGAGACTGCTCATCCAGGCGAGAGAGCCCGCGGGAATGTCGCTGGAGTGACAGGACCAGGTCTGGCCGTCGGCTTGAAGTGTCTCTTCCGGCCGGGTCCGCTTTTCTAAAACCAGCACACGAGCTTGGGGCTGGTGATGACGCAGCGCGAGAACCAACAAGCTGGCCTGCAATCCACCGCCGACCAAGCAGTAATCCCAAGCTTCGGATGTCGGCAGCGGCTGTTTCATAAGGTTGCCCCCGAGGTCCAGCTTTGGACTGCGTGGTTTTGTTTGGGGACTAGCCGCATCAACACGTGGAGGAGCAGATGGGGAATGGCGACCGCGCTCAGGCCGATGAAGGTGGTTTGAATCGATGCGCCGACCCAACCGAGAATCGTGGTGCTCCAGAGCCAGCCGACGCAGAACAGTCCGATCGCGAGGAGCGAAATCGGCAGCAGTTGCAGGCAAAAATTTTTGAGCGGCAGGTTTGAGTCTTGCGAGAGTTCAGCCAGGCCGCGAATCGAATGCCAGCCGCAAAAGTAGAGCGTGAACGAGATCAGCGGGTCGGCAACAATCATCAGCAATGCGAGAGCGAGGTAACGCAGCAGCGAACGCCAGCGGATCGCTGCGAGCCAAGTGCTCTTGCGAGTTTGCAAAGAGAGAGCAGGCCAGGCAACACAGTCGTAAAGTACGAGGGCAACCCAGATGGGGAGCAGGCTGGTCCAAAGATTCAGGACCCAATCGAGTTCGACCGCGGATTCCCCGGGGACCGTACTGTGAAGCAGCTCGACTACTGAGTCGCGATGGGCGAGGCAGGTGATCCAAATGATCATGCCTCCGCGAGCGAACATCGATAAAGTTCCCAGCAGACCTTTGCGGTGAGCTGTTTCTTCTTCGAGACCGAAATGCCAGGCGGAAAGGGCGAAGAAAGCGTAAACGGTGATCGCGGGACTGAAGAACCAAGCCGCAATGACGCACAGGCTGATCGCGAGATAGCAGAGCCCGAAAAGGATTGCTGATTGGGGGAGCCCTAAACGGCCGAGTAGCTCGCGTCCAGCGAGGTGGTCTAGACCGCCATGGGGAAGACCGATCAGGAGCACGGCGGTGAAACAAATCGCGGCGGAGAGAGAGAGGCTCGGCGGTCCGGCGAGAAGAATTGCGACGCTGACTAGAATTGCCAAGACCGTCGTCCCGAGCGAATGTCGATTGTGGAATCGTTCAATCGAGGGACTTAGCATCACAGGGCCGTCCGAGTGTCATGTTGAAGGGGAAATAGGATTGTTTCGTACCGCGTTTTGAGACGACATGATTTCGGCTATTTGATGGACGGAAGAGCGGGGAGTTCCGTTAGTGCTTTGAGGAAAGAGAGACTTCAATTTCTGTCGTGAAGTTTCTCGTTTCAAATTGCCTTTGATTCAAGAACAGCGTTTGGCCAAACGCCGCGGGCGCCGTGCGAGATTGTGCCAGAGTTGCCTGAATGGGAAACCCCGGCGCTCGCACGGCGCTCGGCGAATTGAGCGGCCTAAATTCAAACGACTAGGCCATTGAGTGCTTCAGGCCCGGCATGTCTTCCAAGCCGATTCCCTTTTGAGCATCTTCGTAGGTCTTCGCACGTGCGATGAAGTAAATCAGCACGCCGAAGCCCGCCTTCGCCGTCATGTCGGCAATTGCGTAGCCGATTTGCAGGCCAACAACGCCGGTAGCGTCTCCGCCACCGCCTGAGGCTGCGGTCAAGGCAGCTGGGGTGCTGCCGAGGGCGTAGGCGATTGGGTAGACCATCCATGTGATCAAAATCACGAGGCGAGCCAGCTTGATCAAGCCTTGCACCGCGGGTGGCTGGGTTTCCAACGAGTTGGTCAGTTCTACCCAGAGGACGTAGAGGATGTAGACGAATGGGATGCAGGAGAGGACGAACCAGACCCAGCGCATCGTCGATTGGGCTGGATCCTTGATGACTTCGCCCGGATATCCCAAAGCGATCATCAAAGCGGCAGCAATGACGAGGCGTGTCAGCAGCGAAGAGCTGCGGTCGCGGGGGAGCCGCATGACGACGACGAGTTCCACCATCAGGAGGGGGACCGTGAGGATCCAGTCCGCGTAGCGGTAGAAGTCATTGAAGGCCGCGCCGGTTGCGGCGTACTTCGGGCCGTCGGCCAGCTGATACGCGTCGTTCCAACTGTGTCGAATCATGAAGTAGTGGTAGCAAGCGATGGCGACCACGATCCCGGATACGAGGAGAGCTGGGCGGTAAGAGATGCCAACTGTCGAACGGGCCATGAAGAAGAAGAGAGCAGCGGCGCCCATGGTGGCTACCGTCATTGAGAAGATGTTATCGACCAGGTTGTACTGAAAGACGGACAACTCCGGCAGAGCTGCAAGAAAAAAACCGATGTCCATAGGGTAACCCTCGTGTAAAATACGCCAAATTAATTCGAGACCACTTAAAGGTCCGGTTTAAGAGGGGAAAATTAACCTTGGAAATTGGCTTTCGAGAAATTTTGGCCTTGAAAAGTTAAAGTCGATTAACTACGACGCCGAGGTTTCGGCGATTCTCCGCGAAATCACCGCAGGGCGAGTTGCGACCGCAGCGCTGCTAATCTGAGGGCTTTGCGGGAGTTCGGAGCTTTGCTGGGCGTGGACTTGTGGGACTGCTGGGACTTGTGGGACTGCTGGGACTTGTGGGACGGCTGGGACTTGTGGGACTGCTGGGACTTGTGGGACTGCTGGGACTGCTGGGACAGAAGAAGCAGCGCTCGTGGCCAACCCAGCGGTTCCCTCTCTGCTTCTTTACTATCCCCTCCATTAGTGCCAATTAGTGGTTCCCTTTCTTCGTCTTCATTGTGCCTTCCCTTAGTGCCAATTAGTGGTTCCTTCTTTCTCGGATTGTGAGGTCGTGACAGCGGAGACTTGATTTTGGGTGGTTGCGGCGACGTTGCCTTCGGCGGCGAGGTGGGTGAGAAAGGTGTCGATCTCGTCGTTGCCCATTTTCCAGGTATGCATTCAGCGGCCGGCTTTTTCGCGATGGAAGCGGAGAAAACGTTCCATCCAATTGATGTGAGCCCGTTCGGTGCGAATCGAAAGATGCTTGGCCCGCATGAGTTGTCGGGCTTGTTCGAGCAATGGCAACTTGAGGGGCCGGGAGGCGGAGGGATCGGACATAACAGGCTATCCAGACTGCGGTTCTAATCGTCCCAGTCGAGCTCTGTATATTCTGTCGTCCCGGTGCAGAAGGTTTTAAGAAGGAAAAAATTTGTACGCCGGCCGGAATTATGTAGAATCGGGGCACGAGGCCAAGCCGGAAGTATACCGGCTTGAGTCCGAAGAATAAGTTTTCTTCGATTGGGCAAGGAAAGATCGTGGGATATGAACGCATAACCCGGCGGCACTTCCACATTGGGTACGGTTGCATTACCGCGTTTTTCGCGGTTGCGAACGGTCTTCTGTGGTTGCAGATGCCAATGATTCCCCACTTTCGATACATGACTGCCGGTTGGGCCGTGGTGACGATTATAAACGTCGTACAGGCGTGGCGCTATCGCAGTGATGAACGACGGATCATCTGATTGAAATGAATTGCACTGCCGCATGGTGCAATATGGGTGACTCCCCACCCCGCTCGGTTACAGATCCATGTCGATACGTCGAAGTCGTAAAGTCAGCTCTCCCTCGAATTTCCCGAACTCAACCGACGAACTGATGCTCGTGGCGCCGAACAATGTGATGCAACGAAGCGGCGGATGGGCGGTCGCTCGCTTTCGAGACCCTCCCCCCGCCGCTCGGTGATCGTTTACTTTATCGGTCGTATCGATTGAATCGCCTTTCCAGAGGAATTTCCCGATGAGCGTTTGGATTGTTCCAACACTAGAGAATGAAGACGCGGAAATTGACAGTCTCCTCAATGACTCTCAGTTCTGGGGCGCAAGCACTGCCGAATGCTTGGGGCTTTTAGATAAAGCCGCGAATGACTTAAGCGTTACACCCTTTTCATCATTCGTGGACGCCAGCTTGATGATGTGTGATGAAGAAGGCGAACCTTTAGACGACTATGAACCGGGAGATTTTACGGATTCGACGGAAGTCCTTCGATCGGTTCAAGGTGTATTGACGGCAATTGCAATAATGAATGAGACTGAGTTTCCTGAAATGGAATACAAGCAGCATTTACTTGACAACTGGGCTGCACTCGTGCCCGTCATAAAATTGGCATCTGACAAGAAAATTCGAATCCTTTTTCAACTTGGTTAGCTCCAGATTGGGAACGACTTCGGACTTTCCTGGGTCATGGCAAAGCAAAACAGATAACGATGCGATCAACAGAAGCCGCGGAACTGGGCAGATTCGGAATGGAATCTCAACTCCCGCGACTCGGATATCGCGGCCGTTAACCCGCCTAAACGCTAGCGTGCTTCTAAAGGAATTCGCTCATGCTTTGGTTCTTCATCGACGCCGTAGTACTTATGCTGTTGATAAAACTGATTGGACGCGAGGACACGGAATTTTGGTTGGCGTTGTGTATGGGTGCGTTGGCATCACTCACCATGTTTGGCGTTGGCGAGATAGTTATTGAGTACGGATTGCTTCCATTTTTTGGATTGGTGGTTGGGGTCGGGATTGTTCTATCGCTTTTGGTCTGGATACTTGGCGAGGTCAAACCGATTCGATCGTTCTTAATCGGTGGAGCGTTTGTAATTTACAAATTCGGTTTAGGACTGTTGTTCGCACTCGCGGGTTAATCGCAGACAGTTGTGCCGGATTGCAAAATGTTGGACCTGCGCCGGGCTTGCAAGTCTAATTGAATGGAACGTTGGTTGTCCCGGCTCGGTCGACATTGCCGTTCACGCACTCAGTTCAAATCTTCAAACAGAAACTGCGATATGGAAGAACCAAATACACCATCGGTGAATGAGTCCATTGCGTCATCAACGATCACAATGTACTCGCCGGGACAAATCGCTTGGGCTACTTGCCTCGGCGCACCCCTCGCCGGTTGCTGGTTGCTGGCATTGAACTACAGGCGACTCGGCGATGTCACGGCGGCTTATCTTTGCTGGATTTTCGGCTCACTTGGGACGGTTTTGCTTCTTGCACTAGGGATAGCTTTTGACCCACCTGAATGGCTTCGACCCGTTATTCCTGTCGCCTGCGCATTCGGTATGTATCAATGTGCAAGAGCACTGCAGGGAAAGGCATACGACGACCGGCTTGCGAATGGTGCAAAAAAGGGATCAGGATGGGTGGCCACCGGGATTGGAATCCTGTGCTTGATCTTGATACTCACTACGATACCCCTTCCGTTCATAGCCCTCTTAATTTTCGACTTACTCCGAGGCAGTTGAATGGAGAACTTGGAAAGATGACCGGCTTTCTATTCGAATTCCAGCTAACTGGACCGTTTCTATAGATACTCCGGCTTCCACTGACCTTCCTTTACAAAGCCCGCCTTCAGATTACGAACAAAATTGGACTTACCGCCTCATTTCCGGTGATGCGTCTCGCATGCAACTTACGGTTAAGATGTACCGTGGAGGACCGGATTTCGTCGAATGTTTCTGCGCACCTATGAATGCATACGAATTCACCGAGAAGGATGGACGCAAAATCTGGGCTGTCTGTTTCCAGATATCCATGCCAGAGTCTTCGAGGTTGCTAGTAAAACCATGCGAATCGACATCCACGCAAAACTTCCCAAGAAAAACGCTGAGTGCCTGAGACATGTAATCGAGAGTGCCCGCCCGATTGAACCCGGTTCCTAAAGGCCAAATAACAACACATTGCACCGGAGTTGCAGGGCCGTGCGGCTTTTCGAACGTCAGTTCACTCACTGCGGCCCGGTGAATGTAAGCGTTATGCGATTGGAGATGTATGACAAAAGCGATTGAGGAGATTAACTTTCTTCGGCAATCTGATTACGTTACGGCGTACCGGCGGGATCCGGATCGCGTCTGGGATTGCCTTCGCCATCGTTCGCGTGACGTTCGAATCGCTGCCGTAAAATGCCTTGTTCATTTTGCGACCGATCCGATCGTTTCACAGATAATCACAACATTGGCAACGTTTCCGTCTTGGAAAAATGGTGGGACGTATCCGGCCGCTCGCTTACTCGCGCCTCATATCTCAGTGGCACAGGACGCTGCACTGATCGATGCTTTTCCAAACCTGGCGATTCGCGACGAAACCGCGTACCAAATTCTCTGCCAACGATGTCCGTCCCGAAAGTTGCAACAAAAGCTTGAATCCGTACTATTTGCCGCAGACTCCGATCCGGAAACATGCCGCTTGGCGATCGTGTCAATTACGGCAGTTTCAGGACCCGATCAGCGGTCAATTTGGGAACGCTGTGTGCACCACAAATTCAAAATCGTTTCAAATTGTGCCCAGTTCTACTTGCAACAACATTGGACGGGATAACAAAATGCTTGATAGAAGCCCCCGGCGGTCCGATTCGAAATGGACGCAATGTTGGCGTGGGCTCGGTAAACATGGTCGTTTCGCGGCAAAGTGACACCTCTATATGAGTCCGAAGCCAACGCTAATCGTTCTTTTCATCGCTGCGATCTGCGCGATCGGTTGCAATCGCCAGTCCGGAAATACCCCAACAGCCTCTCCAGCGACACAACCCGCGATGTCAGAGTCTAAGCAGACCATGCGAACATTTGCCCCAATTGCCGATGCACGAAAAATGACGGCAGAATCGCTGCAAGCTTTCGAAAACAAATACTCCTGTCAATTACCTTACGATTACCGTGAATTCCTTTTGTCAAACAACGGAGCCTTTCCCTCTCCTGATTGCGTAACTTTTGAAGAGGCTGGCCGGAAAACTGATTCGGATGTTTTCTGTTTGTTTGCAGTCGTCGACGACCGACCATCGCTGAGCATGGAATGGCATCAAGAGTCCTTTTCGAATCGCCTACCGAAGAACACGCTTCCCATTGGCCGTGATTCTTGTGGCAATCTCTGGCTGATCGGTCTTTATGGTGACAATGCCGGTGCGATCTTCTTTTGGGATCACGGGTCGTATGATACTTTCGATGAGACGGACTTGACGAACTGGCCAAAGGTTGCATCGAGCTTCAAAGAGTTTCTCGGCAATCTAAACACAGATGACGCATCGGCAGAAACTGGCGGCGTCTC
>Ga0169931_10006888_pt1 | contig 16985 bp, 12 predicted proteins | sample Kivu_15m_20L_FD_129675 | JGI IMG/M metagenome (GOLD analysis project Ga0169931, IMG submission 129675) | Freshwater microbial communities from Lake Kivu, Western Province, Rwanda to study Microbial Dark Matter (Phase II) - Kivu_15m_20L... | ecosystem: Environmental > Aquatic > Freshwater > Lake...
GCGTTCTACAACCGCGTCCGAAGGCACTCGGCTCTGGGGTACGTCGCCCCGGACGAGTACGAGCGGGCGTACAACCAAACCCACCGCTAAACGTTGTCCACTTTTCGTGGGGAACTCCACTGGCCGCTCGCGTCCCTGGTCAGTGACTTCCCCATGCGTGCGTCCTCGTGTGGGTGAATTTGCCCACACCATACGCACTTTGACGCGGTGAATCGGATAAGCCGGGTGGTCGGATCGGATAAGAAAAGCCCTGGAAAATCGGATAAATGCCGATTCAGGGCCTCGGAGGAAACAGGGTGAAATGACGTAAGTGCTGAAATAAAAAGGGCTTGCGGCGAACCGCAAGCCCACGTTCAGCGGAGAGGGAGGGATTCGAACCCTCGTTACCCTTGCGGGTAAATCAGTTTTCGAGACTGACGCATTCAACCACTCTGCCACCTCTCCAACATCACGAATCATACAAACGAGACGCGCAGTTGTACAGACGGGTTCGCGCCTCAACTCCACAGCGAACCGGCGCACAGCCACGCGGCCACGTCCACCCGCGGGTCGATCAGCGCCGCGTGACCCGTCTTCGGGGACGCGAGCAACTTCGCGCGCGGCAAACGCTTCGCCAGCAAGCGGCCCGCGACAGCCGGCACCACCCAGTCGTTCGGGGCCGCGAACACCACCGCCGGGGGCCGCACTTCGGCCAACCGCGGGCGCAGGTCGAGGTCGCGCAGCAACCGGAAGCGGTGGCCGTACACGCGCATCGGCACCGCGTCTGTGCGGTCCCACCACTCGTTCCCCACCGCTCGCGACACCCGCGGCCCGAAGAAGATGTAGCCGCGCACACCGCGCGTGAGCCGCGGGTTCGTGCGCCACGGCAGCCACGGGCCGACCGCTCCCGCCACGTCCGCGAACAACCGTCGCGGGTAGTGCGCGAACGTGTTCACCAGCACCAACCGCGACACCAACTCCGGCCGCGCGAGTGCCGCGTGCAGCGCGACGCCCCCGCCGAACGACTCGGCCAGCACCGTCGCGGGGCCGGTTTCGCGCAGCGCCTCGAGCGCGCGGGCGACGAGGTCCGCGTAGGTGTGGCGGTCGTCTTGCGGGTAGCTCACGCACCGCACGTCGAACTCGGCGCTCAACTGCTCTTGGCGGAACAGCAGCGCGCCGGTGCCGTCCACGCCCGGCAAGTACACGACGGGTAGTTTTGCGCTCATCGGTAAGAATTGCAGTACGGGCGGAAGAAGTGCGCGCCAACACGGGCGGGAAACGGCGCGGGCCGCGCAAACTGCGCGGCCCGTGTCGAAAGGGAACTGCGGAGCGCTCAGAACCCGACGGCCGGGGCTTCCGGTTCGCGGCGCGGGGCGGTGGCGGGTTCGCGCCGGCGTTCCGGCTTCACTTCTACCATCACCCGGCACCGGGCCGCGGCTTCGCGGGCGGCTTCGTCCGCCGTCAGGCACGGGTCGAGCAACAGAACGGTCAGCAGGTCGAGGTTCCGGTCCATTGGGTGTGCTCCTTGCAGCGGTTGCGGGTTCGGTTACGAGTGAACGTGAAACGGACGGCCGGTTGCGCTCGCGGGTTCGTGGATTTTTTGTTACGCGCACAGGTCGGTCGGCAGATCGACGCCGCCGAGGTCGAGCCACCAGTCGCCGTCGCGCGGGTCGGTGTCGATGGCGACGTTCACGAAGTAGCGCGGTTCGGTGTCGGCGGCTTGGGGCAGTTGGGTGGTGGTAGCGTTCGGGATCATGTCGGTCCTCACAGTTGGTCGCATCGGAAGTATTTTCCGGTCGCGTCTGGCAGGAAAAGAGAAATGCACCCGGCGTGCCGCACCGCGGGGCCGGTCCGCGAATCGCTTGGCAAAGGGGCACAAAATGGAACACACAACCGGCACAGTCAATTCGGCTTCGCGAAATCTCCTAAGTTCTCAGCCGAAATCTCCGACTGCGCCATCTGTGCCGATTTTTTGACTCCGCTCGTTTCTTGTTCCACATTGAAGCCAGTTCACAGTTGGCAACGCTGACAACCATCCGGAACTGCCTCGCGCCCCGCACCGAGAACTCATCGTGACGCACGCCACCCGCGCCCCGTTTTCGTGCTACCTCGGCGACATCGACCGTACGCCCCTCCTGAGCGCCGCCGAAGAGCGGGCGCTCGCCGCGCGGGTGCTCAGCGGTGACGTCGCGGCACGCGACCAGATGGTCCGCGCGAACCTGCGCCTCGTGGTGAACATCGCCCGCGGCTACGCGGGCAAAGGGCTGCCGCTCGACGACCTCGTGAGCGAAGGCAACATGGGTCTGCTCCGCGCCGTCGAAGGGTTCGACCCGTCGATGAACACGCGGTTCAGTACCTACGCCAGCTACTGGATCAAGCAAAGCATCAAGCGGGCGATCATCAACACCGCGAAGACGATCCGCATCCCGGCGTACATGGCCGAACTGCTCACCAAGTGGCGGCGGGCCACGAACAAGCTCACCGACCAACTGGGCCGCGCCCCCACCCACGACGAAATCGCCAAAGAACTCGGCCTCTCGAAGAAGAAACTCGCGATCATCAAGAAGGCCATTCGCGTCGCCAACGCCGGCTCGCAGGCCGATCAGGGCGAGGCCGGGTGGAGCATCGAAGAGATGCTGATGGACAACCGCGGGCGCACCCCGGACGCGGAACTCGGCGAAACCGACGACCTGAAGCAGGTGATGAAGTTGCTCGACCAGATGGACCCGCGCGAGGCGACCGTGCTGCGCCTGCGGTTCGGGCTGAACGACGAGGAGCCGAAGACGCTGAAGGAAATCGGCGAGTGCCTCGGCCTCACCCGCGAGCGCGTGCGCCAGATCGAAAGCGAAGCGCTCGCCAAGCTGAACGAAGGACTGGCGGTCTGAGTGGTGGCTAGTGGATAGTGGCTGGTGGTTAGTGAAGACAGTGAAATACAGAAGGCGTCGGGTTTGAGCCGCGGAGCGGCGGCAGACGTTAGCCCGGGGTGCGGCGAGCGCAGCGAGCAAACCCCGGGAACACGATCACAACAAATGTGTAGCCCCCGAAGGGGGCGACAGACACCACGCACAGGTTGCGCGCGTCTGTCGCCCCCTCCGGGGGCTTCGGGTTGTTGGTCTCCTGGTTCCCGGGGTTTGTTCGCTGCGCCTTCGGCTCCGCGAACTGCACCCCGGGCTACAAATCTGCCGCCGCTCCGCGGCTAATCCCAAACGCGCGCTGCCTTCTGCCGTTCACTGTTTTCACGAACCACCAGCCACTCACACCAGCCACCACTCAATCCACATACGGGTCCGCGCCCAAGTCCTTGAGCATCTCTTGGCGCTGCTTGTCGTAGTGCATCAGGTCGAGGCGCTGGCGGTAGTGGCGGGCTTCGATCTTGCGCTGCGCCAACCGGAACAGCGGGGCGAACGCGTCCCAGTTCTGCGCGCCGCCGGCGCGCCCGAGGGCGGCCAGTTCGCGAGCCTTTTTCGCGCCCAAGCCTTCCAACAGGATGTCGTCGAGCGACAGCATGAACTGCGCGCTGCCGGGGTCGCCCTGCCGCCCGGCGCGGCCGATGAGCTGGCGGTCCACGCGCTCGGCCTCGTGGCGCTCCGTGCAGATCACGTGCAGCCCGCCGGCCGCGAGCACCTTCGCGTTGTCCTTCTGCCACGCCGCGCGCAGGGCCGCGATTTGCGCCGCCTTCTCTTCGTCGGACAGGCGCGAATCGGCGCGGATCGCGTCGATTTCCTTGCTGATGGTGCCGCCCAAGATGATGTCGGTGCCGCGCCCGGCCATGTTCGTCGCCACGGTCACGGTGCCCGGCTTGCCGGCTTGCGACACCACGTCCGCCTCGCGCGCGTTCTGCTCCGCGTTCAGCACCTGATGCGTCACGCCCGCGGCCGTCAGCTTCGCGCTAATCTTCTTGGACGCGTCCACGGTGCGCGTGCCGATCAGCACCGGGCGCCCGCGGGCCAGCATCTCTTGCGTTTTCGCCACCACCGCGTCGAACTTCGCGCTCTCGGTGGGGTACACCGAGTCCGGCAGCGTCTCGCGCTTGCCCGGCTTGTTCGTGGGGACTTTGGTCGTCCACCGCCGGTACACCTTGCGCATCTCCCAGAAGTTCGGCATCAGCGTACCGGACATGCCCGCGAGCTTCTCGTACAAGCGGTAGAAGTTCTGGAACGTGATCTGCGCCGCGTGCGAACTCGGCATGTTGATCGCCACGCCCTCTTTCGCTTCGACCGCTTGGTGCAGCCCGTCGCGCCAGTGCCGGTCGGGCATGGGCCGGCCGGTGCCCTCGTCGATGATGACGATCTTGCCCTCGCCGCTCACCATGTAGTGGTGGTCGCGGGCGAACTTGTAGTGCGCGTGCAGCGCGCGCTCGACGGCCTCGTGCATCTTGTCCATGGCCTTCGCGTGCTTGCCGGTCGGCGGGTTCGAGTACCGCACCAATTGCTTGCCCGCGTCGGTCAGTTCGGCCTTCTCCTTCTTGGGGTCCAGCGCGAAGTGCGCGTCGCGCTGCATCTGCCGCGCGAGGGCGTCGGCCCACTTGAACACCACTTGCTCGTCCGGTTCGGCGAGGCGCGTCGGGTTCGCGATGATGAGCGGCGTTTTCGCCTCGTCCACGAAGATGCTGTCGGCCTCGTCCACGATCGCGTAGTGCAGCTCGCGCTGCACGCGCGGGTCGGCGCGCCCGCCGCCGCCGGTCCACGCGCTCCAGAACGGGGCGGTGGCGGCCTGCCCGCCGCGCACCTTCAGCCGGTCGCGCAGGAAGTCGAACCCGAACTCGGCCGCGGTGCCGTAGGTCACGTCGTTGCGGTACGCGGCCAGCCGCGCGCCTTCGTCCATCTTCTGCTGAATCACGCCGACCGTGAACCCGAGCTTCTGGTACACCGGGCCGATCCACTCGGCGTCCCGCTTCGCGAGGTAGTCGTTCACGGTGGTGACGTGAACGCCCTTGCCCGAGAGCGCGTTCAGGTACGCCGGGGCGCTGGCGCTGACGGTTTTACCTTCCCCGGTGGCGAGTTCCACCAGCCCGCCGAAGTGCATGACCGCGCCGGCCGCGAGCTGCACGTCGTACGGGCGGATGCCGAGCACCCGCTGAATGGCGACCGACACGAGGCCGAACGCTTCGGGCAGCATCGCGTCGAGGTCGAATTTGCCGCGCGCCTTGCCGCGCAGGAGCATACTGCGCGCGAGCAGTTCGTCGTCGGAGAACGAGCCGAACGTGCGCTCGAAGTGGCGGACGTGGGGAATCAGGAGCGCGGCGCGCGCCAGCCGCCGCTTCCACGGCATCCCGATGCGCGCGACGGCGGCGTTCGCGGTCCACGACCCGAGCCGCCCTTCGACGTTCTGGCTGGCGCGGGCCGGTTCGGGTGCGTGTGCGGTCGCGGAACCCATGTGTGACCCTCCGGGCGTGCCCTACAACCATAGCGGCGCGCGCGGCAGAATGCCACTACAAGGGGCGACCGGCGGAGATCAGTTCATCGCGCCGCGGTCTTTGCGGCCGACGCGCTCCCTTTAACGGGGCGCACGCGTCGGCCGGTTGAGTCTGCGTTGTTGCCGTCGCGCGCCTCACTTCGGCAGCTTGTAGCCCGCGGGGACGATCGTGCCCGGCAGCGTACCGGGTTGCACGCGGGGTTGCACTTTGGGCGGAGCCGTCCGCACGACCGGGCCGGCCGCTTTCGGCGGCACCGGCGTCGGCATCGGGGTCGGTACCGCCGGCGGCGGCGACGGTGCGGGCGCGCCGGACGTCGGGACCGCGTGCCCGGTGCCGCACGGCGCGCAGCCCGCCGGTGTTGCGCAGTAGAACGCGCCCTGAAGCGGCGTCGCGTACGGGACCGGGCGCAACTTCGGCAGTTCGGTCTTGCTCGGCGCGAAGCCCGCCCACGCCTTGAACTTCTCCCAGCACGAGCGGTCGCGCCCGCAACTCGCGGGCGCGCACCCGGTCGGCCCGCACGCGCCGCCGTGCGCCGGCGGTTGCGGGACCGCGTAGCCGCTGTGGTGCGGCACCGGCGGCACTTCGGCCGCGGCCGGCGCGACCGGGCTGCGCAGCGGCGACCAGTTGTTCGGCGCGAACACGCGCCCGTTGCCGCCCCAGTGCCCGGCCGCGGGGGCGCGCACGCCGCCGTCGGTCAGCACCGGCGGCGGAACGATGGGTACGGTCGGCGCGAGCCGCCCGTCTTGCGACACCACCGCGCCGCACGCCACCAAGCCCGCGACCGCCGCCGCCCACAGTTTCCGCTTCATTTCGGCCGCCTCCGTGCGAACGATACGATCCTTCGATTCGTTCTTCGGCGCGCGCGCGGCGCGGCGTGCAGAACCGGACCGCCGCGCGCCGCCGCGCGCGGCAAACCGGGCCGCGCAACCGCTACAGTTTGTCGCGCCGGGTGGTCACGGTTCGCCCGCGCCCGCGCGCCGATTGCCCATTCCCCCGCGCCCGCGCCTCGCGTAGGCTGGCGATGGGCACCTCACCATTCGGGAGCTACCATGCGCGCCATCGACCGCCGGACCGCTCTGAAGTTCGCTGCCGCCGCCCCCGCGGCGCTCGTGCTGCCGCAGTTCGCCACCGCCGCGCCCAGCGCCGACGACCTCAAGGCCGTCGTCGGGAATGCCGTCGAGTACCTCAAGGGCGCGCAGAAGGAGAACGGGAACTTCGCCTCGGACCCGCGGGCCGGCGAACCGGGCCTCACCGCGCTGATCGCGGCGGCGCTCATCAAGAACGGCGTGCCGCCCGACAACCCGGTCGTCGCGAAGGCGCTCAAGTTCCTCGAAGGGAAGGTTCAGAAGGACGGCGGCGTGTACGACCGCGGCCTTTCCAACTACATGACCTGCCTCGCGGTGGTCACGTTCAAGGAGGCGAACGCCGGCGGCAAGTACGACAAGATCATCGAGAACGCGGTGAAGTACGTGAAGTCGTTGCAGTTCGCGGACGGCCTGACGGAAGACAACACGAGCTACGGCGGCGCGGGCTACGACCGGCCGGACAAGGGCCGCCCGGACCTGAGCAACACGCAGTTCATGGTGGAGGCGCTGATCGCGGCCGGGGTGAAGAAGGACGACCCGGTGATCCAGCGCGCACTCACCTACGTGAGCCGCAGCCAGAACCTCGAGAGCGAGTTCAACAAGCTGGCGTACGCGAAGAAAGCGGGCGACGCGGACAAGGGCGGGTTCGTGTACAACCTGAGCGACGCGGACAACGCGAAGTCGCCCAAGCGCACGCCGGAGGGCGGGCTGCGGAGCGAGGGCGGCATGACCTACGCCGGCCTGAAGAGCTTCTTGTACGCGGGCGTGAGCAAGGACGACAAGCGCGTGAAGGCCGCGCTCGAGTGGGTGCGGAAGAACTACACGGTAACCGAGAACCCCGGGCAGAAGGACGCGGGCCTGTACTACTACTACCACACGTTCGCGAAGGCGATGGACGCGCTGGGCGAAGACCAGTTCGCCGACGCGAAGGGCGTGAAGCACGACTGGCGTCAGGAACTGTTCGACGAGCTGAAGAAGAAGCAGAAGGCGAACGGGAGCTGGGCGAACGGCAACGGCGCGTTCCTCGAGAGCCTGCCGGAACTGGCGACCGCGTTCGCGGTGCTGGCGCTGAGCTACACGAAGAAGAAGTAAGCGGAGTGAGCCGCGCGCCGACCGGACGAAACGCGTCCGGTCGGCGAAGTGCTGTGCGGCGGCGCGGGGAGCGTTTCCGCGTGCGCCGCCGCGGGGGCGGGTCAGTTGGACGGGTTGACCTCGCCACCGGCGCGGCTCACGAGGGCCGCGTATTCGAGAATCGTGATGGACTCGCGGATGAACCGCACGCTGCCGTCGCCCATGACGTGCATCGCGCCGCCGGAGTGGAACGAGTAGGTTTCGTTACTGCTGTTCGCGTTCATCACCTGCGGGCCGCCGGAGGTGGTCCCGGTGGAGTCGAACCCGTCGGTCCAGTACTCGTTGTCCGGGTCGGCCCAACTTGCGCCGCTGGCGCGGCCGGTGGCCGGCGTGCGCCCGCGGTACAGCGTGGGCCGGCCCGCGTCTTCGGCCAACAGGATCGTGTTCGAGGTGCCGTCGGTCACCGCGGTGAAGGCGATGAAGTTGCGCTGCTGGAAGAACGGCGGGCTGAGGCCGGTCGTGAACGAGGAGATCAGGCTCGACGGCATCAGCATGCCGGTGTACTGGGTGGTGAGCGTCGGGAAGGTGGCGTTCAGCACGGTGCCCATGCCGTTCACCACGGCGTAGTCGGAGCACGCGATATTTGTGACGCCGCCGGTGCTGTCGGTGCGCTCCCCGTTGGGCGTCGACGGGCACAGGAACGTCTTCACGCGGGTCTGGATCACCGGGGCGTTCGCGGCCGAGAGCCAGTCTTGGTTCAGGTCGTAGCGGCGGTACAGGTTGTCCTGTTCGATGTACGGGAGCAGGAACACGCCCCACCCGTGGCGGGCCTGCACGGTCGTCGTCGAGACGCCGAACTGCGGCACCGTGAACACCATGCTGACGCCGCCGCTGGTGATCAGGCCGCCGTCCACGCGGGCCGGGGGCAGGTAGCCGAAGGCGCTTTCGTAGTTGTGGCAGGCGAGGCCCAGTTGCTTCAGGTTGTTGGAGCAACTCATGCGGGCCGCGGCCTCCCGCACCTTCTGAACGGCGGGCAGCAGCAGACCGATCAGGATCGCAATGATCGCGATGACGACGAGCAGTTCGATGAGCGTAAACGCACGGGTCCGAAGCCGATTCATGGATGAAACCCTTGTGGCGGAAAAACGAACGCTGGTCCGCGGGCCCGATGCCCGCGGCGCACGGTTCCCCGTCGGGGGCCGAGCGCCCGCGGGCGCTCGACGGCACGGCACGCGCAATCAGTTCACGTTGACGGTTTCGAGCACGTTGTCCCCGGGCTTCACGGTCGCCTTCAGGGGGGTGGTGTTCGGGCGGGCGTACTTCCAATCGATCTTCTTCTTCGAGGTGGGCTGGTCCCCGCCCTCGCCGTCGTTGGGGCGCATCATCACCGTGAGCTTGTACTCGCCCTCCGGCGCGCCGTCGCCGTGGGAGTAGGTGGTGAGTTTGAAGTTGCCCTCTTTGTCCGTGTAGGCCACCGGCCGCTCGGACTTGTATTTGGCCTCGTCGAGCGGGTGCAGGGCGATCATCACGTCGGCCAGCGCTTGCCCCTTCACGAGCACGCGCCCGCTTACCGGGTGCGTGGGAAACTTGTTGTCGGACCCGCACGAGCTGAGAAGGAGCGCCGCGGACGCGGCGAGAGCGCAACAGGCGACGAACCGAGGCGACCGGGCCGGGGGCATGCGGACCTCACTTCGGCGGAGCGGGATGCGGTGAACGGCATCGGCATACTACTCGCACCGCGGCGCTCCCCGGATGCGGTCGCGCGACTATTCAGCCGAACTTCACGGCGCCTTCGCATTTCGCACGCGCACGAGCCGATCGTGCCGGTCGCGGCGGCGCGCGAAACTGGGGAGCGGCGCCGGGCGTGCGAAGTAAGACCGGTTGTAGCGGTCAAGGTGCGCGCCCTCGGCAACTTGGGTACCGCGAATGTGCAAGACCCACTTCGCGCGCCCCGTATTCGGGGGCTACATTCTCCTCAATTCGAGCGGGAACCGCTTGACGTGTTCCGGCGACCGCGGTATCCGACTCGAACGTTCGGCTTCCCCAAATCCGAACAAAAGCAGGGTGTTTGATGTCTTTCCGCGCGAACTCGCCCGCGCTGCGTGTCGAACAGCTCGAAGAACGCCTCACGCCCGCGGGGTCCGTGATCCCGGCCGGCGAGTTCAACTGGACCCAGTACTCGCCCACGGGCGAGTTGGGGCAGTTGCTCTGGAACGGCGGCACGCTCCTGTACCGCTCCCGCGTGGCGGGGACGTGGCGGGAAACGTCCGTCGCCGAGACCGGCGGGTACACCGCCGCTCAGTACGACTCTGTGGACGCCGTCCAGAAGGCGTCGCAGACCGCACAACTCGTGTTCACGAGCGACGGGACCCCGCACGCGCTCATGCTGGAGAAGGCGTGGAACGGCCAACTCGGCCGCTACCAAACGCTGATCCACCACCACGCGCGCACCGGGGCCGGCTGGCAGAAGGTCGAGACGATCGCGCCGCCGTGGACCTCGCAGTGGGGGCCGAACAACCTCGTCGCCGCCGCCGGGCCCAACAACTCGATCCACTTCGTCTTCGCCGAGACGAACGTCGCCGCAACCGGGCCGGGGAGCTTCGGCAGCGGCACGCTCACATACGCGACCAACATGAACGGCGCGTGGGGGTACGCGAAAATCGCCGACACAGCGGACCTGCGCCAAGACGTGTGGTTCACCGGCGCGCGGTGGGCGCCGCGGTTCCTGTCGCTCGCGGTCGGGGCGAACGGGCAGGCGCACGTCACCTACACGCCGCAGTTCTACATCGCCGGCGCGTTCTCGACGGTGCAAAGCACCCTGATGTACGCGACCAACCCCGGCGGGGCGTGGCGCTCGCAAACGGTGATGGCGCCGCTCGACGGCACCGCCGACGCGGGCTTGGGCGCGAGCGTCGCGGTGAACCCGACCAACGGCCAAGTCGCCATCGCGAGCTACTACGTGGACCGGTACACGACCGGTTCCCCGTACACCTCGCAGTTGCTCTACCACACGCTCGTGAACGGGCAGTGGCAGCGGCAGACCGTGACGAGCGCGCCCGACGGCTATGTGGCCGGCGACGGCGCGAAGTTCACCGGGTTCGCCCCGCAGTTGTTCTTCGACGCGCAGGGCCGCGCCAACATCGCGTTCTCCGACGACGCGGGCGAGCACCTGCCGGTGAGCTACGCGAACCAGTTCGCGGGCCAGATCCGCGTCGCCACGCAGAGCGGCTCGTCGTGGGCGCTCAAGACGATGTTCCGCCAAACGGACCCGGTGCGGAACCAAGTGCTGTTCCCGGTCGCGGTGGTGCGGAACGGGCAGCTCACCGTCGCCGGGCTGACCGGCACGAGCGTGCTGGACGCGAACAAGAACCCGACCCGCACCGACTTCGCGATCTTCGACGTGAACGCGCCGAGCGGCCTCTCGGCTCCGGTCACCGTCTCGCCGCCGCCGCCGCCCCCGCCGCCGGTCGTGAACTCGCCGCCGGTGGTCGTCTCTCCGCCCCCCGCGGCGGTGTCGCCGCCGGTCGTCGTGTCGCCGCCCGTGGCGGTTTCGCCGCCCGCGGCCCGTACGTCGGCACCCACCGGGTACGCGGTCGCGCTCGACGGGAACCGCTACGAGTCCCAAGTGCGCGTGAGCGGGCCGCAGGGAACCGTCACCGTGACGCCGTTCTTCGGCTACGCCGGGGGCGTGCGGTTCGCGCGCGCCGACTTCAACGGCGACGGCGTCGCGGACATCGTCACGGTGCCGCGCGGCGGGATCGAAGCGCGGGTGCGGGTGTGGGACGGCACCAGCGGGCGCATGCTTGCCGATTTCGCGCCGGCCCCGGGCTTCACCGGCGGGCTGAACGTGGCCGCGGGCGACATCAACGGCGACCGCGTCGCGGACATCGTCATCACGCCGGAAAACGGCCCGCCGCTCGTCGCGGTGTTCGACGGGCGCTCGCTCGCGCCGATGGCCGTGTTCACGCCCTACGGCGACCTGCCGTACAGCGGGGGCCTCTCGCTCGGTGTGGGCGACATCAACCGCGACGGGTTCTCGGAAGTGGTCGTCGCCCCGTCGACCGCGGCCGTATCTCTGGTGTCCACCTTCGACGGGCGCGCGCTGTCGGGCGGTGTCGCGCGGCGGCTCAACCCGGACTTCTTGCTTTGGGACGCGCAGTTCCAGTTCGGCGTGCAACTCGCGGTGGGCGACCTGAACGGCGACGGCTACGCGGACATCGCCGGCGGGCCGACCGCCGGCCCCGCGTTCGTGCGCGCGGTGAGCGGGCGCGAGCTCTCCGCTACCGGCGCGCTCGCGTACGTGGCCGACGGCTTCCTCTGGGGCGGCACGAACAACGGCGTGCGGCTCGCGATCACCGACGCCGACGGCGACGGCGTCGCGGACCTGCTCGCCAGCAGCGGCCGCGCCGTGGCCCGGTACGCGGCCCCGCAACTGCCGAGCGGCACCCCCGGTGCGACGCAGATGCTGTCGTCGCTCTACGGCGTCGATTCGGGCATCTTCGTGGGCTAACGTCGAATCGCGGTTCGCTCTCCCGCCCGCCGCGAATCGGCGGGCGCGTTCGTTCCTATCCTGTTGCCGCCGCCCGGCGCGAGCGGGTACGATAGCCCGACTCGCCGATCCGTTCGCACCGGGTTTAGCCATGCCTTTTCGCACGCTCGCGGCCGTCGTGCCGGTCGCGCTGGTGGTCGCACTCGCCCTCGCGCTCCCCGACACGCGCGCCGACGACCACCCGGTGCCCGAACCGCTGAAAGAACTTCCGCCGACCGCGTTCGAGTGCCGCTGGGCCGATTCCCCAATCACCATCGACGGCGACACCGACGAACCCGCGTGGAAGCACGCGCAGGTCGTCTCCGCGTTCCACCTGCCGTGGCTCGGCGACAAAGCGCGCATGGGGCGCACGAAGACGGTCGCGCGGCTGCTCTGGGACCGCGAGTTCCTGTACTTCCACGCGACCATGCAAGATTCCGACATCGTCGCAGACATCCGTGAGCACGACGGCGATTTGTGGAAGATCGACGTGTTCGAGCTGTTCTTGCGCCCGGACGCGGAGAAAACCGGGTACTACGAGTTCCAAGTGTCGCCGAACGGCACGCAGTTCGACGCCTTCTATCCGAAGTACGACCTCGACGGCATTGCGAAACAGTCGAAGGTCGGCAAGTTTCACATGGAAGCGAAAGCGAAGGTGATCGGCGCGCTCGGCGCGAAGGCGGACATGGCGTGGGTGGTAGAGGGGCGCATCCCGTGGACCGACTTTCTCCGTACTGGGGGCCGGCCCGCTGTCGGCGAAACGTGGAAGCTGAACCTCGCGCGGTTCGACTACCACAAGGACTGGAAGGAACCGGAACTGTCGTGCGTCGCGCCCATCGCCAAGAAGAAACTCGCGGCGTTCTTCCACCAGACCGACGACTACGCGAGCCTGAAATTCGTCGGCGCCGACGCGACCACTTCCGCGAAGCCGTTCGCGCTCGAGAAGCGCGAACCGCTGACGACGAGCACGGTTGCGGGTTTCCCCGACCCGCCGCCGCCGTATGTTGCCGTGCCGGCGCTGGAGAAGTACCGGCCGGAGTTCCCGATCTGCGCGCGCGCGATCCCCGGCACGCGCGAAATGCTGCTCATCACGCAACCGCGGGCCTACGCGCACAGCGCCGTGTATCGCTTCAAGTACGACGCCGCGACAACGGAAGGCGCGAAACTGCTCGACACGCCGGGGCAGGGCACCGCGTACGACATCGCGTTTCACCCGAAGTGGGCCGAAAACGGCTACGTCTACTTCGGCTGGAACGGCACGCTGCCGGAGCGCAAGGGCAAGCACAGCGTTATCACGCGCTACACGATGAGCACGAAAGCCCCGTACACCATCGACCCCGCGAGCGCGAAAACGATCATCGACTGGCCGAGCGACGGCCACAACGGGGCCGCGGTGTGCTTCGGCAAAGACGGCCTCATGTACGTGACGAGTGGCGACGGCACTTCGGACTCCGACACGAACCTGATGGGCCAGCGCACCGATTCGCTGTTGGCGAAGGTGCTGCGCATCGACGTGGACAAACCCGACGCGGGGAAGGCGTACAGCGTTCCCAAAGACAACCCGTTCGCGCAGAACAAGGACTTCGTGCCGGAAACGTGGGCGATGGGCCTGCGCGCGCCGTGGCGCATCACTTACGACGCGAAGGCCGATCAACTGTGGGTGTGCCAGAACGGGCAAGACCTGTGGGAACAGGCGTACCTCGTGAAGAAGGGCGACAACTACGGGTGGAGTGTGATGGAGGGCAGCCACGAGTTCTACGCGACCCGCAAGGCCGGGCCGAAGCCGTTCGCGCCGCCCACCGTAGAGCACCACCACAGCGAGGCGCGCTCGCTCACCGGCGGTGTGGTGTATCGCGGAGCGAAGCGCCCCGAACTCGACGGCGCGTACGTGTACGGCGACTACAGCACCGGTCACATTTGGGCCGTGAAACACACGGGCGCGAAGATCGAGTGGCACAAGAAGATCGCGATTACCACGCTCAAGATCACCGGGTTCGAGGTGGACCCGGACGGCGAACTGATCGTGCTGCACCACGCGCCCACCGGCGAGGGCGGGTTCTTCAAACTCGTTCCGAACGAGGCGAAGCACGAGAACACGTTCCCCAAGAAACTCAGCGAAAGCGGGCTGTTCGAGAACGTCGCGGAACACACGATGAAGCCGGGCGTGCTCCCGTACTCGGTGAACGCGCCGTTCTGGTCCGACGGCGCACACAAAGCGCGCTTCGTGGCGGTGCCGGAAGGCACCATCGGCTACAACCGGTCGCGGTCGTTCGACTTCCCGGACAAGACCGTGCTCGTGAAGAGCTTCGCGCTCGAAATGAAACCCGGCGACCCGACGAGCCGCAAGTGGATCGAAACGCGGTTCATGACGCGGCAGAACGGCGAGTGGTACGGCTACTCGTACCAGTGGAACCCCGAAGGCACCGACGCGGCGCTCGTGGGCGCGCAGGGAATGAACGTGAGTTACGCGCTCCGCGGCGGCGCGGCCGGTGCCGAAGCACAGTGGCGGTTCCCGAGCCGCGCGGAGTGCATGGTGTGCCACAGCCGCGCCGCAAACTTCGTACTCGGGTTGTGCGAATCGCAACTCAACAAAGATCACACGTATCCGAACGGCCGCACCGACAACCAACTGCGCGTCTTCGAGCGCGTCGGGTTGCTGAACGTGAATTGGGCGGCCGACGTGCCGCAACCGAAGGACGCGGCCGAGCGTCAGCAACCCAACCAGCGCACCGCGAAATCGGGGCCGATGCTCCCGTCCGCGCCGGGCGCGCTGAAGAAGCTCGCGGACCCGTACGACAAGGCGCAACCGCTCGAAGCCCGCGCGCGGGCGTGGCTGCACACGAACTGCGCGAGCTGTCACGTCGAGGCCGGGGGCGGGAACGCGCAGTTCAACCTCGCCCCGGACACCGCGTGGGACAAGATGAAGCTGATCGGCGTGAAGCCGCTGCACAACGCCTTCGACATCGCCGACGCACAGTTGGTGGCCCCGGGCGCGCCGGAGAAGAGCGTACTGATCCACCGCATCGGCGCGCGGGGCACGAACAGCGGGCAGATGCCCCCGATTTCCAGCTTCGTGCCGGACCGCGCCGGCGTGGAGCTGATGACCGAGTGGTGCAAGGGCTTGAAGAAGTAGCGCCCCAGCGAACCGCGACTTTTGGCGAACCCCGCCCGCGAGGGCGGTGCGGCGGGAACACGCCGTGGTACACTCGCAGCGCCTCTTCACCCCGAAGGGGTGCGACAACTTAGCCCGGTGCAACGCACCGGGTTCGCTGGCTCTGGGTTTTGCAGGCCGAAAGCCTGCGACACTGGCTCTGCGTGTCGCACCCCTTCGGGGTGCCCGTTTGGGTATCGCGTTACCCGGTGCGTTGCACCGGGCTAAGTTGTCGCACCCCTTCGGGGTGAAGAGGCGCACGCCGCGTGGCGCTTCTGTTCTTCCGCCGCCCTTGCGGGCGAGGCTCGCCAAATGCCTTCGCCCGCGGATACGGCTCGCACTGTGGACCCGCATGACCTCAGACGACCAACTGGCCGCGCGGCGCGCGGACGTGGACACGAAGCAGAAGTTGCTCGCCGACCTGCTCGCCGCGGCGAAGCTGGAAGCGGTGGTGCTGCTCATGCCGGCGCACGTCGCGTGGTTCACCGCGGGCCTGTGCGCGCGGGGCCTCGTCGCCGATTCCGAGCGCCCCGGCGTCTACTGCAACGGGCGGCAGCGGTGGCTGCTCTGCTCGAACGTGGACACGCAGCGCCTGTTCGACGAGGAAATCGACCAACTCGGCTTCCAACTCAAAGAGTGGCAGTGGCCCGGCGGGCGCTCGGACCTGCTCTACAACGTGACCACCGGGCGCACGGTCGCGGCGGACCGGCCGTTCCCGAACATCCCGATGGTGAACGAGCACCTGCGCCCGTGGCTCCGCGCGCTCAGCGCCTACGAGCGCGACCGCTACCGCGCGCTGGGCCTCGAAGTGGCGAAGGCGGTGGAGGCGACCGGCCGCACGATCCGCGCGGGCGATTCCGAGGAAGAGATCGCGGGGCAGTTGGGGCACCGGTTGTTGCACCGCGGCATCGAACCGGCGGCGCTGACCGTGACCGCGGACGCGCGCGGCGAGAAGTACCGGCGCGCCGGGTTCACCGCCGCACCGGTGTCGCGTGCGTGCGTGCTACAGGCGACCGGGCACCACGAGGGGCTGTACGCGACCGCGAGTCGGTGCGTGAGCTTCGGCCCGCCGCCGGAGGCGTTCCGCGTCGCGCACGTCCTCTCGGCGAAACTGCTCGCTATCTTCCGTTCGTACACGCAGCCCGGGGCGGGCGTCTCGGCGCTCGCGGAAGCCGCGAACGTGCTGCTGGCGAACACGCCGTTCGAGTTCGACGCGCGGCTGTCGGCACCGGGGTACGGCACCGGCCGGTTCGCGGCGGAAGAGTTGCGCAAGGGCGGGCAAGACGAACCGCTCGCGGACGGTCAAGCCGTGGTGTGGCAGCCGCGCGTGGGCCCGGCAGCGTGCGCGGACACGTTCCTCGTGACCCCGACCGGCAGCGAGCCGATCACCCCGCCGACGAACTGGCCCTACAAGCGCATCACCGCCCGCGGCGTCAGCACCGACGTGCCGGACCTGTGGGTGCGCGAGTGACGGAAAGCAGAGAAGGGGGGAACTCGTGGCGACGATCTTCGGAGTGCGTGAGCAGTTCGAGATCGCGATCGGCGATTTCGTCGGCGAGGGCGACGCGCATCGCACCGTTAACGTTTGGGCCGCGGGTTGCTGGCTCACCTGCGACGACAACACGGTTTACGTGAGACTTCTCGCTGGACGCGACAACTTTAGGCGGCCTGCTTCTGAGCTTGGGCGTCTTTGTGTCGTTCTTGGGTGATGCGCTGGTGATGCCAGCGATCCAGAGCCAGGACGATGAACCGGAC
>Ga0169931_10006890_pt1 | contig 16981 bp, 14 predicted proteins | sample Kivu_15m_20L_FD_129675 | JGI IMG/M metagenome (GOLD analysis project Ga0169931, IMG submission 129675) | Freshwater microbial communities from Lake Kivu, Western Province, Rwanda to study Microbial Dark Matter (Phase II) - Kivu_15m_20L... | ecosystem: Environmental > Aquatic > Freshwater > Lake...
GTAGCCATCGACGTTGCTGACCCTGGTTTAGTCCCGGACCAGTTCTCATTACCTAAGACGCTATTCGATACAGTCGATCGGCGACTGACGAATTCTTGGAAACACTTCATTCCCTCGAGGAACGCTGCCGGGGCGCTCCGCGCGCCTCTCTCAGAGGCGTGCCGTAGATGGTCGCCCCGGGGCTACGCCCCAGCGCTGACCTTCGAGCCCCTACCTGATCTGCTCCAGCGGCGGCACCGTCCAAGTGTAGAGCGACACCGTACCGTTGAGATAAGGCGACACCCAGATTTACGAGTGGTCGGTTCGGGTATGAGAGTCCCGTCATCGGCATCCGAGGCCGGAGGCGGGGATGAGCAAGCTCGATCTGGAGGCTCGAATGACGATCAGGACGTTGGCGGCCAAGGGAGTCTCGCACTGCGAGATCGCCCGGCTGTTGGGAGTGACGGAGGGCGCCGTGCGGTATCAGGCGCGGCGGATGCAGGCCGGGGCGGTCGATGGGCGCACGAAGCAGACGCCGCTGGCGACGGCGGTGGCCGAGGCGATCGAACACTGGCGCGGCCAGCAGGGCGAAGGCGCGGTGAACCTGGCCGCGCTGCACGACTGGCTGGTCACCGAGCACGACTACGCGGGCAGCCTGCGCTCGGTGCAACGCTACTGGAGCCGGACCTACCCGGCGCCGGCGATCCGGGCGCGGCGGCGCGTCGAGACGCCGCCGGCGGCGCAGGCGCAGGTCGACTGGGCGCACTTCCCGTCGATCGTGCTCGGCGGCGAGCGATGCGAATTGCTCGCACTGCACATGGTGCTGTCGCACAGCCGCTTCGAGGCGATCGTATGGTCGCACCGCAAGGACCAGCTGAGCTGGCTGCACTGCCACACCGAGGCGTTCAAGCGGATCGGCGGGGTGACGGCGACCGTTCGGGTCGACAACGAGAAGACCGCCGTGGTGCGCGGCGCCGGCGCCTGGGGCACGATCAACACGACCTATCGGCGCTATGCGGCGATGATGCGATTCCACGTTGATGCTTGCGCGCCGCGCCAGCCACAGACCAAGGGCAAGGTCGAACGCCGGGTGCGCGACCAGCGCGACAACCACGACCCGAGCCGCGCCGCCTGGCGCGACCTCACCGAGCTGCAGGCCTGGAGCGACGAGCGCAGCGAACGCAGCGCCCGACGACGGCGATGCCCGGCGAGCGGCGCCTCGGTGTGGGAGACCTGGCAGGCCGAGCGCCCGTTGCTGGGTGCGCTGCCCGAGACGCTGCCCGAGCCGTTCGACGTGGCGATGACGAGGCCGGTCGGCATCGACGGGCTGGTCAGCTTCGAGGGGCGTCAGTACAGCGTGCCGTTCGCTCACGTGCGCACGCTGGTCGAAGTGCGCGGCTGTGCGACGAGCGTGCAGATCCTCGCCGACAACGCGATCGTGGCCGTCCATGCCCGTCATACCCCGCACCGACTGCTGATCGACCCGACGCATTACGAGGGCGCCTCCACGGACCGCGTGAGCGCACCGGCCCCGCTGGGCCGGATGGGAAAGCGCATGCTCGAGCTCGCCGCCGAGCCGGTCATGCACCGCGCGCTCGAGCTGTATGCACGCCTCGCGGAGGTGGCCCGATGACCGCGCCGCGCCCGAAACTGGACATCGACCGCACGCGCGAGCGGCTGATCCAACTGAACTGCCTGCATGCGGCCGAGCAGCTCGACGCGCTGTTGGCCGAGGCGGTGCGCAAGCCGGTGGCCGCCCATGAGTTCCTCGAGGCGCTGCTCGAGGCCGAGGTCAGCGGTCGCGAGACGCGCCGCGTGAGGACCTCGCTGCGGCTCTCGAACCTGCCGACCGGCCAGACCCTGGCGAACTTCGACTTCGCCTTCCAGCCGGCGATCGAGCGCAGCCGCATCGAGACGCTGGCGACCTGTGCCTGGGTGCGCAACGCCGAGACCGTGCTGATCCAGGGCCCGCCCGGAGTGGGCAAGACGCACCTGGCGATCGCGCTGGGCATCAAGGCCGTCGAGCAGGGCTTCTCGGTGCAGTACTTCCGCTTCGACGAGCTGCTCAACGAGATGCGGGGCGACGCAACCTTGCCGCCGGCAAGGCTGCGTCGCAGGAAGTACCTCTCCAACGCGCTGCTGGTGATCGACGAGTTGGGCTTCGAGCCGATGACCCGCCAGGAGGCCAGCCTGTTCTTTAGGCTGGTGACCTACCGCTACGGCCGCGGCTCGATCCTGATCACGACGAACAAGTCGGTGCGCGAATGGAGCGAACTGCTCGCCGGCGACGAGGTGCTGACCACGGCGATCCTCGACCGCCTGCTGCACAAGGCTCACGTGCTCAACATCACGGGGCGTAGCTACCGGCTGCGCGATCTCGAACAGGCCCTCTCGATGCAGAGGTCCTGAACCGGCTCCCGAACCGACACCTCGTAAAGGTAGGTGTCGCCTTAACTCGTAAGCGTGGGTGTCGCTTGACACCCAGCACCACACCTGGCGCGGCGCCGTGGCCACATGGGTCTGCGGCGAGCGCTTGGCATGAGGGGCCTTGGCGCGCCCACGGTGCCGGTTCTGGCGAGCGGCGCGCAGCACGCGGCTGAAGGTGGATTCGCTGGCCAGGTACACGCCCTCGTCAGCCAGCGTGGGCACGATGCGCGCAGGCGGCATGTCCGCGAACCTCGGCTCGTTGGCTACCTGCAGCACCGCGGCGCGCTCCTGTTCGGTGAGCGCGTGCGAGGGGGTGGGGTGGGTCGCCTCGGGCCTGCGATCGCCCGTTTGCAGCCCATCCCGGGCCTTCCAGCGCCGAAGCGTGCGCACATCAATCCCGGCAACCGAGCAAGCACTGTCCAGCCGGGCGCCGTCACGGTGAGCCGAGTCGATCCATCGGGCTATGCGTTGGCGATCTTCCAGTCCGATCATTCGTCCTCGCCCTTGTGGAAGATCGCCTCGAGCTTCTTTGACAGCACCAGCAGCGCTGCCGTCTCGGCCAGAGCCTTGTCCTCGCGGCGCAACTCGCGCTCAAGTTCCTTGATGCGCCGTCGGTCGGAGTCTGTTTCCTTGGGGCTCGCGCGCCGCTCCTCGGGTTCGGCCAGGGCCTGGGTGGCACTGGCCCGCCAGGCAGCGAGCTCTTGCGGGTACACCCCGTGCTCGCGGCACCAGGCGCTGCGCGCGGCCTCGTCCATGGAGGCGGTGTGAGCACCGCATCGAACCGGGCCGAAGCCGACCAAGCCCGCTCCCGAGCGGGCTTGGTCAGCGCCTGTGCTCGCCATCGTTGCAGGGTGTCAACCGACACACCCACCTCCCGTGACACCTCCTCGATGGAGACCGTGTTGGGCGGCAGCAGCTTGGCCACCCCCTTGTTCTTGAAGCCTGTTCCGTATCGAGCCATCGCGTCTTCTCATCATCGCCCCCGTTGCCTTGGTTCTATGGAGGCGACAACTATTCTGACGCGGGGGGGACTGCGACACGCAAAGGAAATCGCTCACGCAGTACGGACCGTTTGTCCGCTCTGGTCGTCCGTTCCCGACCGTCGTTCGGCAAGACGCGTCCACTCATCCGTGGACCGTATCGGGCCGATCGCACGCCCCCCTAGGCTGATCTCTCGTAAGGCGCGAGGACCCGATAGTTCGATCAGACGCTTCCGTCTGGGCATCTTCACGGTGCGTGGATCGGAGCGTTGACGGAGGGGTCGCATAGCAATTGGAGATCACTTGCCATGGTTACACGGCACAGGAAGCAGTTTGGTCCCGATAATCCGCATTGGAGTGACGGTCACCCCCCGTACGCAAGGACACGCATGTTTGGAATCATCAGCTTGTGCGCGTTGATCGTAGCCTGCGGATCGGGCAATTCGGATCACGGCGCCGTCGTCGAATCGCAGGACGCGCAGGTAGCCCAAGTCTTGGCCACCGATACCCGGGAGGCCAAAGCGACCACGGTGACGCGCATCTCTCAGACAGTCGAGCGTCCGTCGGACTCTCCATCAGCGCCGTCAGTGGTCAACGCTTCGGCCCCGGTGACGGTCGCGAGGGTCTCTCAGCCGGCCCAGCGCCCAACGGACGCCGGATCCGTTCCGTCGGCGGGAACTGCGGCGGCTCCGTCGAGCAGTGATCCCCGTGTGATCTACTGGGTCGATCCGCGAATGACGTTCGCGCAGTCGGGTCGCTGGAATCCGGTCAGGCAAACGTCCGGGCGTAACGGCATGCTCGCCGAGGTGGATCCCGCTGGCGTCTATGGCGCTGACCTCGACATGACGCTGAGCAGGGCCAGTGACCCCGTCGTGCCGGGCCGCCAAGCGTATCGTCACCGGATTAGCAACGCATTTCCCACGTGGAGCTGGAACGGTTGGGACACTTGGCGTAGTGAGATCAGTGCGAACTGGTCAAACGACGGCACGAACGTGGCGCTCGGCCAGGAGTATTGGATCGCGTATGCGTTCAAGCTCGACCCAGACATGGTCGCGCGAGGAAGCGGCTCCAACCAGATCCTGGATTTCCACTCCGTACCAGACCAAGGTGACGAATCGTTCTCGTCGCCTTTCTCCCTCTACGCGGGAGAGGGTGGTCTGTCGCTGATGATCCGCTGGGACCCGAATCCCGTGCAGCGACGTAGCAACCTGCGCACTGCAGACCTCTGGTTCGACCCGAACCCATCGACGACGCAGTGGCACAAGCTGGTCATGCGAGTGAGATTCCACTGGGACAACAGCAGAGACCCGTACATTCGAATCTGGCGGTCCGTCGGGGACGGCCCCTTGACCCAGATCGTGAATCACAGCGGTCCGAACGCTTACAATGATACATTTTGCTGCCTGCCGCAGAAGTTCGGACTTTACCGCTGGGATGCCTGGGCCGGCAGCGCCACTCGCACGATGTTCACCAAGGGCTTCTTCGTGCTGCGTGCCACTGCCGGGTCGCCTGCGCTCGACGAGCGGTCGATGCTGGCGCTGCTGAACCAGATCTGAGCGCGCCTAGCATCACGAAGGGCGGGGGAAGTCCATGGAGAAGCTGGGCCGAGGGGCCGAACCGGATGCGACTCCTGCTCTTCGTTCGTGATCCTTACCCTAGCACGCGGTCCGATCTCTTCACCCTGTTCGCGCAACGGTTGCCCGAACTTGGTATCAGCACCGACGTGGTCGCCGTCAGGCATGGTTCACTGGCCACTACGGACCTGACGTGGCCAGCCGGCGGGGAGCGGGTAGTATCTCCGCTTCCCGGCCCCCTTGGAACCGCGCTCGCAGGCTTAGGCAACGATCTCCGGGCGCTTCTCAGTCCACGCGGCGACATCGATGCCATCGTCGTCCGTGACAAGTTGCTCACCGGTGCGCTCGCGCTGCTGCTTTCGAAGGCGGTTCCGGTCGACTACTGGATGTCGTATCCCATCCCGGAGGACGACCTCCATCGAGCCCGAACGATGAAAGGCAGTGTCGTTCGGAAGGTAGCGCTCTGGACGCGCGGGCGGCTGACAGCGTGGCTGCTCTACAGCATCGTCGTGCCGCGGGCGCGATACGTGTTCGTCCAGAGTGATCGGATGCGCGCGGTGGTGTCCGAGCGTACGGGGCGACGACGACACGTCTATCCGGTACCTATGGGGATCGACGAGCGACTGGTGCCCGGCGAGCGTGCCTGCACCCGCCGTTGGCGTCCTGGAGAACCGTTTCGGCTGGCGTATCTGGGGTCGCTGGACCGGGTGCGGCGTATCGATTTCCTGATCGACGTTCTGGCGCGACTCGAGCGGCGCTTTCCAGGCCAGTTCCAACTGAGGCTGATTGGCGACGCCAATCAGCCTCACGAGATGAAGTGGTTGCGTGAATACGTACAAGCTTCGGAACTGACCGAGAGTGTAGAGTTCGCTGGCGTAATGTCCAGACAGGATGCATGGCGGTCGCTGGCATCATGCCATGCGGGCCTGTCGGCGATTCCGCGCGGCGAGGTCTTTGATGTCTCCTCTCCTACAAAGACGGTCGAATACTTGGTCTTGGGCCTGCCCGTCTTGGTCAATGACATTCCTGATCAGAAGTTCCTTGTCGACGCTACCGGGGCGGGTCTGTGCACGCAGATGTCCGTTGACGCCTTCGTGGACGCGGTAGTGATCTTGCGCGAGCGTTTCGGCGAATTCGCGAATTCGGCCTCGGCCGCGCGGGACTGGGTCATTGCTGAGCGCGGCTACGACCGTCTCGCATTGACGGTATCGAACGTCCTGAGTGCCCGGGGCGCGAATCCGGTCTGTTCGTGAGCGCCAATTGGCCGCTACGCGGAAGCGCCCGCGGCATCGAATCGAGCACGGGCCAGCAACGTGCCGAGTGGTACGTTCCTCGTTTGCCTTGAGGCCCCTCGCATGAACACCGTCCGAATCGCGAAGTTCCTGATGCAGCGTGCAGAAGCGTTCCCTCCGCCTCCGACAGACAGCATCGGAGAGCTCCAGGAGGTCTTCGAGCACCCTGTCTTCCTGTGCGGCGACGCCGAGCAGCGTCGCCGGATCATGCATCAGTCTTCGGAGAACAAGTTCCGTGACGAGCTCGCCTATCCCTGGGATTCCTACTTCGAGCTCGACATCGCGCCGATGCTGCGCGACTCCGTGTGCCTAGACCTCGGCTGCCTGACGGGCGGGAGGGGGGCAGCCTGGGCTGAGCGGTACAAGATGCGTCACCTCAAGGGCATCGACGTCCGGCCGGAGTATGTTGAGGCAGCGCAGTTGTTCGCTCGGGGCCGAGGTATCGACGCCGAGTACAGGGTGGCGCTCGGCGAGGGCCTGCCATACGACGAAGGCACCTTCGACGCAGTACTCTCCTACGATGTCTTCGAACACGTTCGGGATGTCAGACAGACACTGCTCGAGTGCCGCCGTGTGCTCAAACCGGGCGGAAGGCTGTTCGTCGTATTCCCTGGCTTCTTTCACCCGAAGGAGCACCACCTCGCTCTAGCGACCCGAATGCCCTGCGTGCACTACTTCTTCGGCGCCGAGACAATCATCAACGCCTACAACGCGATCCTGGATCAGCGGGGCGACTCCGCGTCATGGTACCGTCGCAAGTTTCCACGCTTGGAGGCATGGGAACGGGGCAACACCATCAATGGCACGACCTACGCAGCATTCAGGCGCATCATTGCTGACACCCGCTGGAAGGTGGTCCATAACAGTCACAAGCCGATTGGGGCGATTGGGCGAAAGGCACGCGACTCGGCGATGATCAAGACATTGGCCAGCGCGTTGAGACCATTCACCTACGTGCCGGGTATCCGGGAGTTCGTTTTGCACCGGATCACCTTCGTGCTCCAGAAGCTAGGCGACTAACCCTAGTTGTACGGTGAGCCCTCGGGCGCACCGTGTCAGACCGCGCTATCTCACTCCAGTCTTCGCCAGAACTTATATCCGTGCAGGGTAGCCTCAGGCGCATATGCAGTCGTAAGCATCTTGCGCAAGCGGGTGTAGTCGGGCTTGCCCGGCCCGCAGACCGTCAGTGATAAGCCGCATCCGCCCGGCGCCTCGATGACATAAAGTGGACGCTGCTCGATCGCTTCCCGTTCGTATCGTTCATGGAGTTGCTCGAAGCCGGCGTCGACCGGGATGGAGTAGGTGATCGAGGTCGCGGAACGGCGATCACTGGCGACGAGAATCCAAGTGCCGCCGCCGTGCACCAGTACCTTGTCGGCCGAGGTGGTCCGGTCGCGCAGGTACCGAGCGATCTCGCCGCGCTCAGAGCCGGGTACATCGATACCGTTGACCATCACGGTAAGGATGCCGTAGGACGCGGGGATCAGCGTGACGAGCAGCAAGCCTGCGACGAACAGAATGCCGACGCCCGCCATCTGACCGCGAACGTCACGAGTCGCCGCATCTCCGAAGACTTCTAGGAGAGCGACGGTGAAGACCGTGAGCGACGCGGCTGGCAGCAGTAGGTAGTGAAAATATGCGCGCCCGGATAAGGTCTGGGAGGCGAGATCGGCGGCGAAGGACAGCATCATGATCCATGCAAAGCGCAACCTCGCGCTCGACGCATTGGCCATGGGTACTGCCTTGATCGACAGGACCGATGCCGCGAACGCGAAAAGACCGAGCGGAGTCAGGATCAGTCCGCGACATAGATCGACGAACGCGTACGCCCGCTCCTTGTAGTTTGTGCCCGAGGAATATGAAATATTGAATCGCCAGTACTGCGCGGCCAACTCGTCGATCGCGCCCTCGGCGTGCACCCACGCGAGAGCTGCGCCGACGAGTGCGACGCATACGCTGGCCCCGAGTGCAACGCATGCGAATCGCCGCTGAACACCGAGCGCGAGCATCGCCATTGCGAAGACCCCGAGGCCGAACCCGTTGTTGGGCCGAGTGAGCAGCGCGATCGCTACAGCGAGGCCCAGCGCCCCGAACAGTGCCAGCTCGAACCTACCCCGCTTGCGCTGGTCGACCTCGGTGACGACAGCGAACCCGAGCGAATAGGCGACCAGGGCGAACGGCAGGAGCCATGTCTCGGTGAGGTTCCCTCCTTCGAAGATCGAGTAATAGGTGATCGCAAGGCACCCTGCGACACGCGCGACCTGGGCCCCAGACAGGCGAGCCGCCCATAGTCTCATCGAAACCGCCAGGCTGACGAAGAGCAGCCCCCCTTCCAGCAAGACGACACCGGCTGGGCCCCCGAACAACCCAAGCCCCAGAGCATTGAACAGGTACAACAGCGGACCCTTGTGGTCCCATGCATCGACGTAAGGGGCCAGGCCGTCGTTGATGATCATTCCGCTGTACATGAATACGCCGGAGTCGAGCCCGATCGGCACCGCGCGCGCGAACATCAGGTAAGGCAGGCAGACGAAGACCGCTGCCAACCCGGCAGCCCACGCGGAGGAGCTAGAGACGGCGCGTTCGGCCCTCATCCAACACGAACTCATCGAATCTCGTACTCCTCGACCGGTGCGCGCTGCGGTACAGACGATGCTGCGGTGGAGCCTTGGGCCTCGAAGAACCCAGCGAGTCTGGCTCCAACGCGGCGCCCCTCGCGGATCGCGTAGTTGGTTCCCCGATCCTCGGGGTAGATCTGCGCCATGGAGCACACGTGCAGTCCGGGCTGCGGGCAGTCCTCCGCCGGGATCATACGGCTGTAGTGCCGCTCCACGACTGGCTGCGACCAGCGTGCCCGCCACAAGTGGTGAGCCAGGATCCATTCACGCCGAAAATTCGGGAACATTCGCGTGAGGTAAGGCAGCGCGAACGCCAGGAAGCGGTCTGCATCGAGCGAGTACAGCGCATCGGTGTGCGGCAGGTACTTCGAAAGGTAGACGATATGACGCCCTCCGTAGGTCTCGGGACGCTCGAAATTCGTGTGCTCGATGACCCCGACGAATGGAAAGCTCGGATCGTTGACGTTCAGCCAGTAAGTCTTCGACAGGGGCCGATCGAGCTCCAGGACGAGACAGACGTTGCCGATGTACTGGATCCGCTCGAGTTCTTCTACCTGACGATCAGGGGCCCAGTCGCGGATCAGATCGGCCGCGATCGGCAAAGCGGTCGTGAGCAAGACCTTATCCGCGATCACGCTGCCGCGGGAGGTCGCGACCTCCCACAGGCCATCCCGCTGTTGGACGCTGATGACTCGCGTATCTGTCTCGATACGACCCCCGAGCCCGGTAATCCGCCTCGCGACGGCTTCGGCCAGTGCGACGAATCCGCCCTTGAAATAGGCGAGTTGTTCCTCACCACCTTTGCCGCGACTGCCCCCCCGCAGCTTGAGCTTGTTCCAGAACCACACAGCCGAGATCTGATCGGCATACGGACCGAACTTACCCTTCAGCAGCGGCTGCCACACGATCTCGTAGACTTTCTCTCCTCCGAGTTCCCGCAGCCACTCCACTGCCGTCTTGGACTCCAGCGCCTTCCAGTCGACGACGCGCCGAGCGCGCAGAGCGAGCAGTCCGAGACGGATGCGATCGACGAAGCTCAGTGGCGTGAAGTTCAATAGATCCCAGGGCGTGGAGAGCTTGAAGAAAGAATTCGCATAGTAGACGCCGGTATTGGTCGGATTCAGTTCGACCCGATCGTTCAGCCCGAGCTCCGAGATGAGCCCCATGACTTCTCGATCGTTGGTGAACCAATGATGGTAGAACCTATCGAGCTTCTCACCGCCGACCTCGAAAGCGGCAGCCAACCCCCCGATCTGCGGTTCACCCTCAAGGATAGTCGTGGACACCCCTCGCTTCGAGAGCTCATAGGCAGCCGTGAGGCCGGTGAACCCGCCGCCGACAATCGCAACCTGGGTACGTTGGAAGTGATTCATGAAGGAAGAACCTTTCGGTGAGCCGGCTGCCAAGCCAGTCGATACAGTCCGTACAGCCCACCGACCAGCGTCGGCGGCACCCAGAGAATCAGGTGCACAAGCAGCGCAAACGACGTGGCAGCCAATAGTGTGTTACCTAGCGTCATCATCGTCTGAGCGGCGAAGAAGTCGAAGGTACCGATATACCCCGGAGTACTCGGGATCACTGTGGCCAGCGTGCCCACCGGCATCGCAGCCCACGCAGCGCTTGGTACATCGATGGACGGTAGCGATAGCGCGGCGAACCAGAACACCGCACCCTCGGCAGCCCAAGTAACGAAGGACCACAGGACCAGACGCGTCATCGTGCGTGCCGACGCGTTGAGTGCAAGCGAAGCGAGCAAGCTGTCCAGCGCGTCGCGCATGCGGCGCGATGCTGGCCTCGAGACCACTGCAATCGCGCTGACCAACAATGACACTGGTCGACGAAGCACGCCGGGCAGCATCAGCAGCACGAGGAAGACGCCTCCACCCGTTGCGATGATCCACCCACCCACGCCCAGCATCGTCGACGACTCCGCGCCAAGCGTCGCCGTCGCCAGCCCGAGGAATACCGCCATCATGAGAAGGTCGAGAAGGCGCTCAGTGATCAGGCTCGACACCGTCGCAGATGAGGACACACCGAGCTCCCGGCCGAAGCTCAGTGCCCGCAACACGTCGCCCGCACGAAAGGGCAGGACGTTGTTGGCCGCGACGCTCGCCATGAACGGACCAGCGCAGGTGTGCCAGCGCAGGCCTGGGTTGGCGTGAGTCAACATCAGCCTCCAGCGCTCGATCCGGGACGCGTAGCCGCAAATGAATGCCCCGCCCGCGGCCAGGAGGTACTCGGGTCTGACCGCCACGAGTGCCGCCCACAGGTCCTCAAAGCTCACATGACGGACAACCAGCCATAGGAACACTGCAGCGAGCAGCACTCCGACGAGCATACGCAATGCTCGCTTCATGACGGCGTTCGGGTGCTGACCGGGCTGCGGGACATCGTTGGTGACTTATCGCGGTATCCGACGTACTCCTGGACGATGTACAGGGGGCGCCTCTTGATCTCGCTATAGATTCTTCCGACGTATTCGCCAAGGATGCCCACGCTGATCAGCTGCACCCCGCCAATGAACAGCACAGCGATCATCAACGCCGTCCAGCCCTCAACCCAGATGCTCGTAAACAACCGCAGCACCAAGGCATAGAGGATACCGAGCATCGCGAACGAGGCGCAGGCCATCCCCATCGCCACAGACAGCTGAAGCGGCTTAGTCGAGAAGGACAGGATGCCGTCGGTCGCGAATCGAAGCATCTTCTTGAGTGGATACTTGCTCTCGCCGGCGAAGCGCTCAGCGCGACGATACGGTAGCGCCACCTGCCGGAATCCGACCCAGCTGACCATGCCGCGCACGAACCGGTCGCGCTCTGGCATGGACCGCAGCGTGTCGACCACGTCGCGGCTCATCAATCGAAAGTCACCCGTGTCGAGAGGAATGGGGACGTCGGACAACTTGTTGAGCAGACGGTAGAAGGCTCGAGCCGTAGCAAGCTTGAATGCCGATTCGCCTGGGCGCTCGGTGCGGGTACCGTAGACGACATCGAAACCCTCCCGCCACTTGGCGATCATCTGGTGCATCACCTCGGGCGGGTCCTGGAGGTCCGCGTCGATCAGTACGACCGCATCTCCCCGAGCCGCGTCGACCCCTGCAGTGACAGCAATCTGATGGCCAAAGTTCCTGGCGAATCCAATGACCTTGACGCGATCGTCTTGCGACGCAAATTCCTTCAGCAGTACCCGTGTCCGATCCCGGCTGCCGTCGTCGACGAAGATCAGCTCGACATCGAGGCAATCAACCTCCGCGCAGAACTGCTTGAGTCGTCTGATCGTCTCACCGATCACTTCTTGTTCGTTGTAGCAGGGTACGACGATCGAGAGAAGTGAACGGATGCCGTGGGCGTTCGCACGGTCATCAGCACCGTCATTCGATATCCGACCCAAGACCTTCGGCCCCGATGAGCTCGAGGCCGATGAACCCCCAGCGACGTCCGAGGCTCGTACCACCACCTCTCCGCTGCTATCGGAACTGAATAGGGATGAGTTCATGGGGGAATCGGTCTTCGTGTGGTCGAGATCTGCAGTTACGGAAAGGCGTTGAGCGAAATGACCTGGTATCACCGCAGTCCAATGCGGGACTGAGCCGAAGCATGCGCGAGCCGCGCCGAAGAATCGATGCGATCGGTCACGCTCAGGCACATCCCGCCGCTCTAGGCAGCGCCAGTCCGCGCGCCGGATGGAGAACAAGGCTGGCTGCGCCTCTCCATCCAGGCTGTCAGCCCCAGCACGAGGACCGCCACGACCTGCTGGCTGGCGGTCGTGATGAAGGCGCTGTCGTAGAACACGAGACTCAACAGCAGTACGTTGCCCACGAGCAGGGATCTGGCGACGGCGCGATCGACCCCGGGGCGCACTGTCTGAACCAGGCGGAAGGCGCTCCGGATCGCGAATGCGATCATGGCCAGGAAGAGCGTGGCCCCGACGAGGCCAAGCTCCCACAGAAACTCCGCGACGGCGACCAGCGAGATCGATCGATAGGAATGCCGGATAAAGAGCGGGGTCATGAAATCCCGATCGGCATAGGCGCTCCCGATCCCGTGACCGAACGTGGCACGTACTGGATCCTCCAAGCCGTTGTGCTTGAACCAGTATGGAATGACATTGGAGCGGTTCAAGTCGCTCGCGTTGGCGTATCCGCGCGACCCGAAGTTGTATTCATAAGTGTCTTTGAGGCGAGTCTCAAACGGAACCGGTGCGCCCTGGTGCGCCTGCTGCGTGACCAGATAGACGGTCGCAAAGGCGACCAACAACACGGCAAAGACCGCCGATCCTGTCAGGAACAGGATCGGACGGCGCCGGAGCTGGTCGGCGTAGACGATCGCAAGTACGAGCGGTAACCAAATGAAGACGACGTTCGTTTCGCCGACTGCGATCGGTAACATCAGCGCTGCCACACATGCTGCGAGAATGGGGACGCCGATCAGCTTCTCCCTGTAGGCCGCGAACGCCCCACCGATCAGCAAACAGAGCATGAACGCCAGCGCGCCGGTGGAGCCGCCAAAACCGCTGGTCGAGACTTCGAAAGTTCCAGCAATCGAGTCGAACGCCCCGCTGAACTGGAGTGTCGGATGCACCACCACGCGCTGATAGATCGCGTACGGCCACTGGATCAGGCCAAGTACGCAAACGAAAAGGATCCAGCGGAAGACAGTCCTGTCACTGAACGCGATCAGGGCGAGGGCGAACATAATGCCCCAGTAATGAATGGTCCGTCGGGCGCCAGCACCGGACTGGTTCAGAGGCACCTCTGCCCACAGCATGCTCGCGACAGCGTAGATCACCAACGTAATCGCTATCCAGATGAAGACCGGGACCGGATTCACGTTCCTTCGCCGTGCCAAGCCGCCGTGCAAGAAGGCGGCAACAAGGAGGAACAGGCCCAGGACCGAGAAGAGCCACCGTATCCGCTCTAGCGCGGGGAAGTGAAAGATCAGAGGACCGCTGACGAGCAGCACTCCGACCAGCACGACCCATAAGGCCACACTCGGCGCGCCGAGCAGCACTGCGCTCAGCAGCGCCCCGCCTACCAGAGCAATCATCACAACGTTCTCCGATGCGATGATCGCGCCGGATGCCACAGCAGCCGCAATGAAGCCGATCGGAAGGAGCGCGAGCACGATCCGGTCTGGGCTAAGGGTAACGAATGGATCGATCAGTCGCTTGAACATGGTGCTCGCTCTCCAGGTCCCCGCCCAGCCATCAGGAGAGATTTGTAGAGTCAGTACTCGTTCAAGGTCGCACCCAGGACCGAGATCCCCGAGCTCTTCAGGATCGACGAAAGCTGAGAGATCTCCTGCGAACGGGTCTTGTTCTTTCGGCCGACGATAAGCGCGGCTCGGGCTCTCTGCGAGATGACGTGGGCATCGGACGCTTCCTGCGCCGAAGGGGTGTCGACGATGATCACATCGAAGACCGAGGACATCTCGTTGAGCAGTCGGCCGAACTCGGGACGGCCGAGGAGCTCTTGCGGATTAGGGGGCAGCGGCCCCGCGGGAAGGACGGAAAGGCCAGGCAGCCCGGCGATCGACCGGATCTCATCGGGACCCGCTCGCCCACTCAGCACCCCTGAGAGACCCATGGGATTCTTGATCCCAAATGTTTCGTGCTGCGTCGGATGCCGCATGTCCGCGTCGATCAAGAGGGTCTGCTCGCCGAGCTGAGAAAACACAATCCCAAGGTTCGCAGCGACGAAACTCTTCCCGTCGCCGCGATCGACGCTGGTGATGGCGAGGGTGGATTGACCTGGCGTCCCGTCGAACCAACGCAGCAGCAGCTGGCTCCTCAATGCGCGGATCGACTCGGAGAACGGCAGGACCCTCTTGTAGGCGGTGACGATCTTGGCCGGCAGCTTCGAATTCGAGAGATCGTTCTCGCTTACCGAGCCGTACTGTCGGGCCAGAACCTCGTCGACATGGTCCTTGGTGATATAGCCCAGCTTGATCGCAATGGCACCGAATCGGGCATCTTCGGTGCGCTGAAGTTCCAGCACACGACTGACCTGCGCCTCGGTCATCCGGCCCGCGGCGACGAGCATTTCGCCGATTCGCGGCGCAACGTTAGGCTTGAGCGCGGCACTCATTGCTTGCGCTCCGCTCACCGCGGTCTCCGCCGGATGCACAACACTGATGGTGCTCATGACTTTGCTCATCTCTGCCAAGTAATAGTTTCAAGTCGTCGCGAGCAGCCGGCGATGTCAGCCGTTGCCAAGGCGCAGATTGGGCGATACCGAGGGACCGGTATTCCCGATGAGGCGCTGCTGGCGACGCGAGGTCGCGGGGGGCAACACTGCCAGCACGGGCACGCCCGACGCATCCAACAGGTCGTCAGCAGACCGGAGCGGGCGCTGGACCGCTTCCATCACGATCGCGGCGATCACGCCCAGCACGAGCCCGAAGAACACTCCGATTGCCACGTTAAGCTTGGGATTGGGCCGACTCGGCTTGCCGTCCGGATGGGCGGACGACACGATGCTGACATTGGACTGTCGCGATCGGCTCTCGACTGTAGTCGCAGTCTGCCGCTGCGAAAGCAGCTCGAGCGCTCGTTGAGCAGCATCGACCTCGCGCTGGTAGACCGCCAATTGGTCTCGCTGCTTCTTCAGCGCGAGAACCCGACCGCGCTGCGACTCCAGGGCTGCTCTCAGCTGAGCCTCCCGCTGAGAATTGATCGAACTGCTCGTACGGATGCTGCTGCTCACCTTCTGCAACTCCGAGTCGAGCCGCGTCTTGAGCGCGTTGAGTTCTGCTGCGGTCGCCTGGTAGGCAGGATGGTTCACGCCATATCGCGACCCCTGCTCGTCGAGCCGCTGCTCGACCCGGCTGATGTCGGTCTTGAGCGCCGTGATCAAGGGACTCGACACGACCTCTGGCATGGTCTCGCCGCGGGCTACCGCATCGCTGCGGGAGCGGCTCTCGACTGCGGCCCCCTGCAGCGCGACCAGCTGGCTTGACAACTCCTGCAGGCGAGTGTTCTCGACGTCGAATCGCTCGTCGCTCGCGGTAATGCCGCTCTGTTGCTGGAACGCCGACAGCTGGGCTTGCGCCTTCGCGAGCTGCTCCCTGTACTGGCGCGCCTGCTCCTCAAACATCGCCGCGTAGTTCTTTGCCGGCTCCGTACGCATGTCGAGGGTAGTTTGGACGTAGGCAGCGGCTACGCCGTTAGCGATATCAGCCGCGAGTTGGGGGTCCGGGGCCTCTACCGTCAGGGTCAGGCCAGCTCCGTCACGCGACGGGTCGATACGCATGTTTTCAGTAACGTACCAGCCCACCCATCCCCCGAATGAGCCCTGTCCTTTTGCCTGCTTCATCCACTCCTGCCGAAGGATCGGGTTCTCGTCCAGGCGGAGCCGGGAGACCACGCGCCGGATCACCCGCTCGCTGCGCATGATGTCAACCTGGGTCGCGAGATACGAGGCGATGCTGCCCTGCATGAAGACCTGACCTCCGAGGACCGGGTCATTCGCGGGAAAGTCCATGATCATCGTCGTGGAAGACGAGTATCGCTTCGGCATCATCAAGCTCACTGCAACGGATGTGCCCACGACGGCGATGAGAACAAGCAGTGTGATCCAGAGACGTGCACGCAGGACGCGGAGCAGATGACCAAAGACCATCGCGGTAAACCTCGGATGAACAGACCGACCGTGGACCTCGGGACCGGCACTGAGGGTGGATAGGCTACAGCCCATATTTTGCACGGCTACGCCACTGCAGACAGGAACAAGTTCTCGGGTCGCCGATCTTCGGGCGGACGATGGTTGATGGGGTGGTGTACCTCCACATTCCGGCTAGGGTCCGAGCCGACTCCCGCCCCGTGACCCAACGGATCGCGCATACGGCCAGCGTGTTGACCTACAAGTCGTTGTTGTTCGCAGGCAACGAACTCGCCGAGCTCGTGTCCCAGGAAGTGGTGTAAGTCCTTCGCTCGCGGCAAGACGCGGAGGGTGCGGCCCGTAGGGCCAGACCCGTAGCGGCTTGCCGCGAGCGGCGCCGGCCGTCCCGCCATCGGGGTGGCCATCGTGATTCCGGATAGGGTTGAGGTGCGACTCACAACCTTGATCCTTGGAAGGAAACCACGATGACCGCACCGATGATGACACTGGCCGA
>Ga0169931_10006891_pt1 | contig 16980 bp, 17 predicted proteins | sample Kivu_15m_20L_FD_129675 | JGI IMG/M metagenome (GOLD analysis project Ga0169931, IMG submission 129675) | Freshwater microbial communities from Lake Kivu, Western Province, Rwanda to study Microbial Dark Matter (Phase II) - Kivu_15m_20L... | ecosystem: Environmental > Aquatic > Freshwater > Lake...
CGGCAAACCCCCTACGGCGATCCGATTGGGCAAACGCGCAAGAGAGTATTTTCCCTCACGGACCCTTTCGCGAGTCTCAAGCGAGGGCGTCGCACTCCCGAGGACTGTCATCGCCCCGGCTATTCGGGCGCGCACCACTGCAAGATCTCTTGCGTGATATCGTACCCGATCTTCTTGCTTGTAGGTGGGGTCGTGTTCTTCATCCACGAGGATAAGCCCCAGATTGGGGATCGGAGCAAAAATGGAAGATCGGGCGCCCACGACAACGCGCAGTTCACCCGAACGGAGTGCGGCACCCAGATCCCTGCGCTTGCCCGCGGGCATGGCAGAGTGCCAAAGACCTACAGCTTCGCCTAAGCCTTGTTCCAAGCGCTCATGTAGCTGCGGCGTGAGCGCAATTTCAGGAACCAAAAGGAGCACACCCTTTTTCTCGGCCAACGCTGAACGAGCTAACGACAGATACACCTCGGTTTTTCCGCTACCTGTAACTCCCCACAAAAGCGCGGTAGATCCTGGCTTGTTCCGTCGCAATTCATCAAGAACCCTTGCAGCTTCCAATTGGTCGGCGTTGAGCTGGATTGGGGCGTGCGACTCACCCGATTTTTTTTTCCAAGCCCGAGCGGTTTTTTTTGCCGTCCGTAACCCCAAGACGGAGGCGGGCACCGCGGTTTGAAGCACTTCGCCCAGTGGCGCACGGTAGTAATCCGAGGCCCATTTACAGAGTTGTAAGGTGTCCTCAGTAAAGACGGGATCCTCAGAACCGACTTCTTTGACGCACTTTAGTTTTTGCTCAAGGAGCCGCGGGGAAAGCTCTGCCAACGGCTTAGGAGGCTCCACGATATAAGCGTGCGTTTCGGTTCGGCCGAAAGGAACTTTTACCCAGCCTCCGACGTGAATTTTTTTTTCCCATCCCGCAGGTAAGCGATAGGTGAAAAGTCCATCCAACGGACGGGGGATCGCCACTGATAGAATCCATCCGGTCGAATCGGAGGCATTCGTTTCCGGGACATTCGAAAAGAGTTCGGGCATGCCGCTCCTTACTTAAAAGTGGTCACCTAAATGCACGAAGAAAGAATTCCACGCCATTTCTTTGCTTGGTATTCAAGGCCTCACCGGCTGACGTGAAGCTAATTTCAGCATTGAGCTTCGGTATGGATGGGGACTTGATATCGCTGATGGAGTTCACTTCTTTAAAGTCTTCACGGATCACCGTGATCGTCGCAATCTTCTGCTGCGGAGAGACACTAGGATCCACCGCCGTTCGGGGCGCCACCTCGAGGACCCACTGACGCGCGAATGGAAAGTCTTCGACCCATTTCGGCCAACGCAGACTAAAGATGAGCGTCCGCTTTTCACGCGGAACACTGAGACGAATCAACGAAAGAGTATCTTTATCAAACCAGGCCCGCCCCAAATTGGGATCGATTCCGACAGTCCAGGCTGGTTTTCCCTCGATTCTTTCTAAGCGAGATTGCTCAAGGGTTTGTCGTTCTGCCTCGGTTTTTCCGAGACTAAGGAGCTCTGACTCTTTCAAAACAGGAACTGAGAAACCCTTGAGTAGGCTCAATAGGCGGGCGCTTTGACTCTCCAAAGCAGCCATCCCAAAGCGCGGGAGCTCAGTGATATCGCCCTCGACCGAGAACGAGCGCACGCTTTCCGCCACGGTGGCCCCGGCTTCATTCGAAACCACTGATGTAACCCTTTGGTTCTCGTAGTCCAGCCAAGTGGTCACTTTAAGCGGAAGCGAGGGCGTAGTGATGTCTTCTCGGAAGGAGTCGGGGTCGCCCAAGGAGACTTGAACCAAGGATTGCAGTTTCAAACCCTTAAGGCCGGATCTCTTTTGAGCCGTTTTCTTCACTAGAAATTCAGACGGCGGGATCGCGGCCCATGATGACGTGACCACGCTGCAAATGAGGAAAGCGCTCACCACTGTGAGAGCAAATTGGTATCTGTGTGCCATCGAAACACCCCCTCCTCATACTCGGAAGCTGTTCAACTCATCCTAGAGTACTCAAGGGTAAACCCAAAACGGGGGGCGACACAAAATGGAAGTGTTCGAATGGAAAAATCTTACAAGCGATAAGCTTGATGGCGGCCTTCTTCGACCTCGATTTCGGCTTGGCAGGCCACGCAATAGATCGCCGAGGGTCGGGCTCGCATGCGCGCTTCCGAAATGTCATCGCCGCAGCGCTCACACTCGCCGAAGGACCCCTCTTCGATCCGGCGCAACGCATCTTGAATTTCCCAAAGGGCATCTCTTCCTTTATTCTTGATACGCAGGTTGAGGCTTTTTGCCGTCTCAACCGAGGCTTGATCAATGGAGTCAGAGTAAGTGGCCTCATCGTCCAGGAACTCGGCGTTCACGGAATGAAGTTCACTTGTGATTTGTTCGCGCCGCACCAGAAGGTCGGCCTTGAAGCTATCCAGCTTCTTCTGCTTCAATGACATAATAGGCCGGGCAATTAACCAGAATGGGGCGCCATGTCAAACTTCATTTTCACGAGTTTCTTCTTGCAATCAGAGAAACGCGCCGATCCACTTAAACTCCTGAAAAGACTCATTTTTACCATGCTTGTGAGTGCACTTTCTTCTGCCTCAAGCCAGGAGACATGGGCTGCCGACTTTCACTCCCCCCGAACGACTGGCCTCGGGGGAGCGGGCCGAGCAGGCCCCCTTTTGAATGATGCTATTCATTTGAATCCCTCTTTTGCGACTTTTCTAAAGGAACGGGTCTCTGCGGGATTCAACTACTTGGCCCATGGATCAAGCCCCGACGACCGGACCTACCAAGTCTCTCTTCAAGATGGACGAAGCCCCTTCTTTGAAGCGGGAATTTCTTACACACGGCTCTTTTCAGGTTCGATGATTCATTTTGGGGCTTCACGATCCTTCATTCAGCGTACCGGGTTCGGGATCGGCGCCAAGTTCATCCGCCCCGACGACCGGGGAGCCCTCTTGTCGGACTTTTCCCTCTCTGCCACGGGCATTTTGACGCCGGAAATTCAAGCGGCGCTGGTCGTGGACAACTTGATCCAAAGCGATTTCGCGCGCGCAAATGGCTATTTCCGCGAAATCGCACTCGGAACAAAGATCAATATCATGAAAATGATTCTTATATATATAGACCCGCATTACACGCCCGAACTTCCGGCGGGGTCGTCCTCGAAGCTAGGCTACGCTGCAGGTGCCGAGCTCGTTCTCTTCCAGGATGTGTTTTTACGGGCGGGGACTTATCGCAACTCGAAGCAACCCATCTTCAATACACGCGGTGATGGCTGGGGCTTAGGTGCCGGATGGTTAGGCCCAAAAATCTCTTTCGATTTTGGATATAACCAAACGCTGTCTGATTTTCCGTCGACGTTGTGGAGCCTAGGGGCCACTCTCTATCTTTGATAGAAATAAACTCGCGGCTTTCCTGTTTCTGGATGCTTACTGATATAGACTGGAGCGTTCGGATAGAGCTGCTCCAACCTGGAGGAGGTCAAAACTTCTTCGCATCGACCGTGCGCAAGGACCTGGCCGTCCCTTAAGAGCACACAGTGATCGGCCCACTCGGTTGCAAGATTCCAATCATGGGCCACTAGGATGATGGAGTATCGATTCTCAAGACAAAGGCGCTTGAGCAGACTCCCCAAAATAGCCTGGTGGTGAAGATCCATTCGTGAAAGGGACTCATCAATGAGGAGGTTTTTTGCACCGTACGCCAGCGCACGAGCCAAGGCGACGAGCTGGCGCTCACCACTACTGAGTTCACGCAGATCGCGCTCGCGTAATTCCCAACACTGGCATTCACGCATCGCCCATTCAACACGCTTCCGGTCTGCCTCTCCTCCTCGATCAAATACCGAGCCGACGGCATTGGAGCGTCCCATCAAGACGGCCTCTTGTGCTGTGAGGGGGAAATCAACATTCAAATCCGCAGGAACATAGGTCAACCGACATGCTCGCGCACCTGGGTGAAGACGAAATAAGTCCTCGCCCTTACACCGGACCTGCCCCTCCACCTGGCGGCGCGAGAGAGGCAGCACCCCAGATATCAATTTCAAAAGAGTCGACTTTCCCGATCCGTTGGGTCCCAGAAGCGCAACAAACGAACCCTCTTCCACCTCAAACTGGACCTCTTTCAAGGCCGCTTTCGAAGTGGCAGCATTTCTATAAGAATAACTCAATCCGTAGATACCATAGGCCAAAGATGAGTCGCTCATTTAAGAGGCTCCTCCGACGCGATATCGGGATTCTCCCAACAGAAGAAATACAAAAGCAGGCGCGCCTACGAGGGCCGTGACCACGCCAACTGGAAGGTCATAGGGCCTTAGAAGGGTGCGCGCTAAAGTATCAGCGAGGACAAGCGAGGTTGCGCCCCAAATGCCACATGCTGGGATCAGGAAAAAATGAAGTGAGCCAACTTTTCGGCGTAAGAAATGAGGAATCATCAGGCCGACAAAACCAATCATTCCGCCGCCGCTGACACAAAGACCAACCAGAAAGGAGCTCACTAAGATCAAATAGCGCCGCGCGGGGGCGACTGAGATTCCTAACGAGGCTGCTCCTTCTTCGCCCAATAAAAGTGCATCCATTTCTCGCCAGCGTCGCCAAATCATAAGGCCCCAGAAAAGCGCGCCTACAAGAGTGAAAACAGCTCCTTCGATGCGAGCGCGAGAGAGCGTGCCCATCAACCAGACCATCGCCCCTTGAATTCCATTTGAATCCGCTAACGCCATCCATACGGCAACCAAGGACGAGCCGAGAAAACTCAACATCACGCCCACAAGCAAAAGGCTCAAAGTGGTTGTTCCCGAGCGAAAAGAAACGAGAAAAAGAATCACTGTGACTGCCACTGCACCAACAAAAGCGGGCAAGGCGAGGCCGGCAAAGTTCAGCTCTAATCCTAAAGATGCGCCAAGAACTGAGCCCAAGGCAGCGCCCGATGATATACCAAGGGTGTAGGGTTCACACAGGGGATTTGAGAATACGGACTGGAGCGTGGCCCCTGCAATCGCAAGACCCATTCCAACACCGGCAGCTAGCAATGCGCGGGGTAGCCGGAGGTCACGGATGATCTCCCAATCTGCGTCGGGAACGGAACCCACTTGAAGCGCGAGAAAAAAAGAGGCACCGCCCAGCAAAAGTCCTAAAATCATCCAAAAGTAGGGGCTTCTGTTTGGGGCACTCATCTTCTACTTCCCACTCGCTGCTTTTTCCGACTTCTGTTTTTTCGTCGCTTGCGTCTCACCGAAAATGGCGCGCTCCAATAGACCCAATCCCTCTAACAGCCGGAGGGTAGGCCTTACGACTGAATCGCCTTGTATGATATGGAGGTTTCCTTTTTGGGTAGCAGCCAAGCGTTTCATTTCGCTCCAGTGTTTCAAGCTCGCTAGATTTGGCTTCACATCCGCGCCCAACGTAAAGATCAAAATCACTTCAGGATTTCGACTCACGACGTCTTCTAAAGAAGGTCGGGGATAAGGAAATTCGGAATCGGCATAAACATTTCTCGCGCCCAGTACTGCAACTGTTTGATTCAAAAAAGATGCGCCCCCCGCCACCACTAAAGGGTCTTCCCCCACCTGAAGCAGGACGCGAGGCTGTTCGGTCCGGCTTTTCGCTCGCTCGCGGATTCGCTGCACACCCGTAACGAATTGAGAAGCCATTCGCTTCCCAGCTTCAGACTCCCCAAGAGAGGCGCCCACCGTTTGCATAGCGATCGCAATTTCTTCAAAACTTCGTGTCGAAACCACGACGACCGGAAGTCCTATCTCGATCAAATGATCGATCTGATCTTTCGAGTTGCCATCCGTAGTCGCAAGCACCAAGTCGGGCTTGAGAGATCGAATCTTTTCCAAGTTCAGCTGGTGATAAGGCCCCACTGACGTCACTTGCTTGAGACGCGGCGGATGGTCTGAGTACTCCGTAACTCCGACTAAACGCTTAAGGTCTGCACCCACAAAGTCCGCAACCAGCTCAGCAAGCGAAGGTGCAGTAGCAACAATTCGAGTCGGTTGATCGACAAGCTGCACGCTCCGGCCCAATTGATCTGTGACTCCACGCGCATTCGCTTGGAGAAAAGGGCTGAAGAGCCCCAAAGAAATGAAAAAGAGGAGGCTTTCACGCCGCCCCCTCATCGGGCAGTTCCTGATTGACCTTTACCACCCAACGACCTGAGCCGGTAAACCAATGTGGCGGTAGCGGACAGAAAAATGAGGAGTGAAAGAAACTGACTGGTCGATAAGATGCCTTCAATCACAAAACCTCGGATGATATCACCACGGAAAGTTTCAATGATGCTTCGAATGATGGGGTAGCCCATGAGATACGTGAGAGCTACATGGCCATCGAACGCTTTCTTCCGGTGCACCCAAAGCATTCCCAAGAAAAGGATAAACAGTGCGGTCGCTTCATACAATTGCGTGGGGTGCAGAGGAATACCGCGAAGAGATAGATCGACCAGCTCAGAATTAAATCGAAGACCCCAGTCGCTACCCGTGGGTCTCCCATAGCAACATCCTGCGGCGATACATCCAAAACGACCCACAGCATGAGCGATCACTAGCCCGGGCGCCAAGCAATCCATGACTCGCCACACAGGTAGACCGTACTTCCGGGTGTACCAGATCACGAATGGGATCACGACAATGGGGCCACCCAAGAAGACGCCCCCACCCTCCCAGATGCGCAAAATGCCTATCGGGTCGGCCATGTAGTGCTCCAAGCGAGTGATCACGAATAAAGTGCGTGATCCGCCGTAACCCACCAGGAGAGACCAAAAACAAAGATCCAGCACACGCTCTACATTCAAGTTGGAGCGAATCGCTAGCCGCTTCACAACGGCCACGGCAATCAAGAAGCCACATGCAATCAAAAAGCCGTAGGTATGAATCGTCAGTGGGCCAAGCTTAAAGAGCACTGGATACATGACTGTCCTCTCAGGTCGGTGAAAAAAAATGAGGTTTAGGTTGAAGTGGGTAGAGTCGGGCTCGTGGGGGGCTCGAGCGCATTAGGATTCCTGAACATCTCAAGCATCAGAAAGGCTACGCCCACGGATATCGCCGAGTCGGCGACATTAAAAGCGGGAAACTGTCCAATATCCGCGTGAAAGAAGGACAAAAAGTCCACAACAAATCCGTAAACAAATCGATCAATCAAATTTCCCAGAGCCCCGGAAAGAATCAATACTAAGGGCAAATTGGTTTTGATTTGGTAAGGAGGCAAACGACGAAGCAAAACCAGAATTGAGGAAAGAGCAATCAAGGGCACAATGATGAAGAATGGTTTCCTAAAACTCGGATCCGCATTCGCAAGCATGCCAAAAGCTGCACCCGTATTTCGGACATAAGTGATATTAAAAAATCCTTCGATGACCGGGATCGCCTCATAGAGCCGCAATCGTGTATGGATCCAGTACTTAGTCCATTGGTCAAAAACCAGGATGAGCGGCAAGAGAGTCGCGAGTAAAAAATATTTGTGAAAAAACTGAGGTGGTTTGTTTGTCTGCGTCGATTCCATTCTTACCTCACCAGCTGGGTCCCCAAAGCTGCACGCCTTTTGATAACTTCACTTCCAAACCTGGATCTTTTTGTTCGATCTCCTCGTAATCCGATTCGGTCCAGACAACAACTTCGATATCCCGGTTCAACGGAAAGCTCTCGACCGTGCGGACCACTTCGTCTTTCTGATCCGTCGTTAAAAAGAGATCGAAATCGCTGTCGGTTCGATTTTTACCTGAGCTTCGGCTACCAAATAGAATCCCTCGACGGCTCATGGGCTCAAGGAGCGTACGGAGGCCTTCCAGATCCAGTACAGAGGACAGGGCCTTTAAATGGGAAACGAGGTAGTGTTCATTCACTAATCGAACTGATTTTCGGTTATCCAGGAATTCGACTAAACCCAGCTCCTCCAATTCAAGAAGGACTTTCAACTGGCCCTCTGCACCGCCGATGCCCCGGATGGTCTTCAGCTTGGATGCCAGCACGCGAAGGTTGAAAGTACTCGTGGGTTCAGTCAGAAGGAACCGCAAAACCTTTTGCTGAGGGCTTTGAAAAAGAAAGTGATCGAGTGTTGGCGTTACTTTTTTTGATCGGGCCATCGCGCACCTAACTCTCTCGCTACTTGTTGAACCTGACTCTCCTCGCTTGCTCCAAAAGCGCTCGGAGTGTGGCTATCGATATCAATTTGTCCGAGGATTTTTCCGCGAGGATCACGAATCAAAACGACCAGCTCAGAACGAGTTTCAAGACTGCACGCGAGGTAGTTTTCTCGAGATCGCACATCAGGAACATTTTGATCTGTCCCCTCGGAGACCGCCGTTCCACATACCCCCACCCCGACGGGAATCCGGGTGTGCTCGGTCTCTGCTCCGATATAGGGTCCTAACTCTAGAGTCTCGCCGTCAAGCACATAGATTCCGACCCAATTGAACCGGGGAGATAAGCCGGCCACATATCGCACTGCTGAACCCAGAGGTGACAGAGGATCGAACCAGTTGGGATCTGAAGTCGGAGGTTGGAGCATCTTAGGGAAAACATACCCACAGAAGTTAGCTTATACTAGGGGCGAGTGAGGGGTTTGGCGGTTTGCCCCGGAATTCCCCTCGGGTTAACGGACTCTTGAGTAATGGATTTCAGTTTCAGCTAAAAGCTCGTCGCCACTCCAGGCCTTCTCGGAATAAATCGACTCGTCGGGCGAGATAAAGTCCGTTCGCGACTCAACTCGGTATCCTCCACCCACTCGTTGCATGACGATCAATCGGTTCTGCGAGAATACACCCTCAGCGGAAGGGCGATCGACCGCGTCTCCCGAGCCATAACCGAGGTCATAATATCTAGGGGCGTCCGAACTCTCGCCCGCTTTCTTTAAGCGCACCCAATACAAACGCACATACTCTTTCGGTTCCGTCGGGTCTGTAATGGGATTCGATGGGAGTTCGATCACGCGATTTCTTGAGACAAGCTTCCCCGAAGCTTCCAGGGTCGACCGAACTTGCGCCTCCAAGAGAGCCTTTTTCTGTCCCTGCGGGAAAAGTCGATACCCTCGGCCCACCCACTCACCTTGCATCTGACTCAATAACGGGTCCTTCCCAACGCCGGTACCCTCCTGACTCAAAACGAGCGAAGGGGAGGTCAGACCAAAGATCACCGGCAAGATCAAGCGGATCAAAGATTTCATGATGAGAGGCAGCTACTGTTAACCCCCCGCGCCGTCAACCTGACAGTTTGGCCGAGCGCTACAAATTGCAAAGGAAGTCGATCGAGAAAGATAAGACGGGTGAACTGAATGAGCTATGAGAAGCGAGTAAAACAGCGAGTGATAATGAGTTTATGGATCGCTCTGACGGGCTGTGCAGACTTTTCCAGTAGCCCTCAAGAAGTGACTGAGGTACCGGAGGCCACCGAGGATTTAGGCTACATCGAAGTGAAGAGCCCCTTTCAAATCGGTTCAATTTGTCCATTCGGAAGCGTTCCGGCTCCGAAACCCGTCATCGGCGCACTGTGGGATTGCGAAGAATCTCGACTCGAGGAACTGAGCCTCCGCGAATCGGCACCGAGCTTACAATTTCTTGCTGACTGCAGAAAACGACTGCTCACCCTTCGATCCGAGCGCCAACAATTGGATCTCACGTGGCAGGTGCTGCCTGATGGGCGCTTCGTCATCCCTGTCGAAAAACCCATTTCCATGACCCTCACCGAAGACCAGCCCAACTTGGGCGCATGCCAAGCCAGCACGCAATTGGTGGTTTCTGGCCAAATGGATTGCGTGGATGTCGATCGCCCGGAAATTCAAGTGGATCTACTTTGGTACTTGGCCCCGGATCCAGCTTCATTTCCGACCCCCGTCCGTTCCCCAGTTCCAAGTCCCAGCCCGTCCCCTTCGGCCAGTCCCAGCCCGCCGCCACAACCCGAGCCGTCGCCGTCGAGTTTGCCCTCGCCCTTACCGAGTCCCTCCCCCTCGAGCTCTCCCACGACAATCGCCTTCCACTGGAGTCCGCCCGAATGGCCTAGCGCCCGTGTTTGCCAACTCCCAAAGAGTTGCTTTATTCACGTCCCGCACCGCTTCAAACAATGTGAATAGGTGCGGGCAACCAGCACCTCGGATACGAAAGGGTGTTGTTCGAGCTGAAGTCCTGTGCTAACCCATTTCCACTTGCCATTTATTGGTGGGGTATCGACAAGTGGTAAGTCAACGGATTTTGATTCCGTCATTCCTAGGTTCGAATCCTAGTACCCCAACCAAACACAGAGCCCTGGTACAGCGATGTACTGGGGCTTTTTGTTTTCGACGCGACAGGAACGTGGAGTCAACTTTGCTGCTCGCCGATGTCATCATCGGGTGATTGTGAGTGAGTCTGGCCGCCCTCACCGATCCGTCGAATCTCTTCCAAATAAGCCTCGAGGATCCGACGCTCCATGACGGTTCGTGTCTGCTGATTGAGGGGATGGGCGATGTCTTTATAGACTCCATCTTTTCGCCTCTTCGAGGGCATTGCGACGAAGAGCCCAGAAGCACCACTAATGACTTTCAAGTCGCGGACAACAAAGCAATTATCCAAGATGATTGTGATATATGCTTTTAACTTATCCTCGTTTACTGGGAAGACCTTAACCTCGGTGATTTCCATGGTGTAGCCCCTCGAGTTGCCACTCAAAGTCCAGGCCGGGTCGCTTTCCAAAAAATACCCGACCTAGACCCTATATTACTCCAAGTGACGCGGGACTGCAAACCCACCTCTTTTTCAATTTTCGGCTAATATATAATATATACTGTCAGAATTCTGACACCAGCTTCACCCCTCCCACATCCCTAGGGAGTCAGTTCAACTGAACGTCAGGCGGTCTCCACTCTTCGCTAAATCCGCGCTGATTTTTGCCCCACCTGTATATTTACCCTCCAGAATGAGAACCGCTAAAGGATTCTGAACCTCACGTTGAAAGACTCGCTTCAAGGGGCGAGCGCCGTAATCCCGATCATATCCTTGGTCACAAAGCCACGCTTTGGCAGACTCGGTGAACTCAATATTCAGGTTCCGGTCCTTCAACATGCGATTCAAGCCCGTGATCGCATGACTCAGAATTTCGAGGATCTGCTGTTTCTCGAGGTGCGAGTAGATCACGATCTCGTCGATTCGATTCAAGAACTCGGGTCTAAAGTGAGCTCGGACCAAGCTCATCACACCTTGCTCGCGTTTTCGAGCGTCAGACTCTTCTAGAATAAGCTGACTCCCGAGGTTCGAGGTAAGAATGATGATGGAGTTTGAAAAGTCGACCGTGCGTCCTTGACCATCGGTCGCACGTCCGTCGTCCAGAATTTGAAGGAAAAGATTGAAGACATCAGGATGCGCCTTCTCAATCTCATCCAAGAGGATCACCGCATAGGGCCGACGGCGAACCGCCTCGGTAAGGACCCCGCCCTCCTCGTAACCCACATAACCCGGAGGTGCCCCCACCAGTCGTGCAACAGAGTGCTTCTCCATGAATTCACTCATATCAATTCGAACGAGTGCGTGTTCATCGTCGAAAAGGAATTCTGCTAAAGCTTTCGCTGTTTCAGTTTTCCCGACACCCGTTGGCCCTAAGAACAGAAAAGAGCCCATGGGACGATGACGTTCTTGTAAGCCGATTCGAGATCTCCGTACTGCATTTGATATCGCATCGATCGCCTTGCGCTGTCCCACGACTCGGCCGGACAGCCGCTCTTCCATCTTCAGGAGCTTCTGTTGCTCTCCTTCGAGCATTCGCGCCACCGGGATGCCCGTCCATTTAGCAACCACTTCTGCGACGTCATTTTCGGAAACCTCTTGGCGCAAAAGAACTGCACTTTTCTTTATTTGGGTACTTTGTAGCTTGATATCCAACTCTTTCTGAAGATTCAGTAACTGACCGTAGCGAAGTTCCGCTGCTTTCTCGAGATCTCCCCTTCTTTCTGCCGCCTCGGAATCCAGGCGTGTTTTTTCGATCTTCTCTTTGAGCTCACGGATCGATGAGTACGTTTTCTTTTCTGATTCCCACTTGGCTCGCAACTCAAGGGAAGAGGACTTCAGCTTGAGCAACTCCTCATCTAAGGCTCTGAGTCGCTCCTGCGAGGCGGAGTCCGTTTCCTTCTTCAATGCCTGCTTCTCGACCTCGAGCTGAAGGATCCGCCGTTCGAGTTGATCCACCTGCTCTGGACGCGACTCGATCTCCATTTTAATGCGCGATGCAGCTTCATCCATTAGATCAATCGCTTTGTCAGGGAGGAAGCGATCCGTGATATATCGGCTGGAGAGGTTCGCGGCGGCCACGATTGCAGCGTCTTTAATGCTCACTCCGTGATGAAGCTCGTAGCGCTCTTTCAATCCGCGTAAGATACTGATTGTGTCTTCGACCGTCGGCTCCTTCACAAAGACCGGCTGGAAGCGTCTTTCAAGGGCCGCATCTTTCTCGATATACTTCCGATATTCATCCAAAGTCGTTGCACCTACGCATCTTACTTCGCCTCGTGCTAGGGCTGGCTTGAGCATATTGGATGCGTCCATGGACCCTTCGGCCGCTCCAGCGCCCACTAACGTGTGAAGTTCGTCGATGAAAAGGATGATCTCGCCTTCGGCCTGAGTCACTTCTTTCAGGACGGACTTCAGCCTCTCTTCAAACTCGCCTCGAAATTTAGCGCCTGCAACGAGCACTCCTAAGTCCAGAACGAGTAGTTTTCGTTTCTTCAAGGACTCGGGTACATCCCCCGCCGCAATCCTGAGAGCCAGACCTTCGGCAATAGCCGTTTTTCCAACTCCAGGTTCACCGATCAAAACCGGGTTATTCTTTGTACGCCGCGAGAGGACTTGTACGACCCTCCGAATCTCTTCGTCCCGGCCAATCACCGGATCGAGTTTCTGCTGGGTTGCAGCCTCCGTGAGGTCGCGGCAATACTTTGCCAGAGCTTTCCGTTTTGGATGGGATTGGGCTGTACCCTCACTCTGTGCACTCGAGTTTGCCTGGGTCAGAGCTTTTTCAAAACCAGCGAGAGACAGGCCCGAATCCTCCAGGACTTTGGCGGCGCTGGAGTCGCGAAAGGGTTTACTGAGCAAGACCAAAAAAATGTGCTCGACGGAAGTCTCTTCGGTACCTCGCTTTCTGGCTTCATCCTCAGCAAGAACCATCAGGCGATTAAACGGGCCCGAGGCATAAATCTGCCCGCTGCCGCCCGAGACACGAGGTATTTTTTTCAGAAGAGATATCAATCGCTCTTGCAGCGCAGGGACATTGACACTGGCGACTTCAAGCAAATCGACTGCAACCGGAGTAGCCCCCCCCTCCTCATCCAGCATTCCCCAAAGGAGGTGCTCAGGCAAAATCTCATGATGTTCATGCCGAATCGCTGAGGCTTGTGCCCGTTGAAGTGCTTCTTGTAGGGACTGTGAATGACGTGCAGCCATGGTGCCCACCTCCTAAAACTAAGGTGGGATTAAAATCCCTTTCGTCAACTCCAGGTTCAAACTCTATTGCCGAGAGTTGCCGCAATGCCTTTAACCTGCGCTCAGATCGAGCACGATGACTGCATAGGTTTCCCGGCCTGAACCGTCCGATCGTAATACTCTGAGTAGATAGCTTTTTTTCGCCTTGACGATGGAGAAAAAATCGTCGAGCGCTCGGACTGATTTTCGATCCACTTCCACTATGATATCCCCCCGCTGGACACCTGCTCGGTCCGCGGGTCCCTCATAATCGATATCACTGACGATCAATCCTTGCGTCTTACTCGGGATCCCTAATTCTTTCGCCAACTCGGCATTCAGCTCCTCGAGCTCCATACCGGTATCCACTTGCGGCTTTTCTTTACGAAGAGGATTTTCTCTAGAATCCTTCTCAGCACCCGCCATTTCCTCCCGACTCGGGCGAGCTACGACAGCGATCGAGAGAGAAACTTCCTTTTTATCTCGTAAAACCTTCATGACCCCTTTTTCACCAACCGCCACTTGCGTTACGGCAGCAACCAAATCTGATGCCGAACGAATGGGCTTGCCATTGAATTCGAGGATCACGTCGTACTCGCGCACGCCTGCTTTATCTGCGGGCTCGCCCGGATAAACGCGAGCGACCAGAGGGTTTTTCGTTTCCTTTGGAAGCTTCAATTGGGACGCCAATTCCGGCGTCATCTCATTCACGAGTACTCCGATATAACCGCGCGTTACTTTTCCCTTCGTCTTCAACTGCGGCAAGACCTTCTTCACTAAGTTAATGGGAATTGCGAAACCAATCCCCTGCGCGCGTTGGTCAATCGCATTATTGATTCCAATCACCTCGCCTCGCAGATTAACGAGGGGGCCACCTGAATTCCCCGGATTGATCGGTGCATCGGTCTGAAGGTAGTTGGCCAAAATGAAGTCGGGAGCCTTCCGTTCTTTGGCGGATATAATCCCGTGAGTCACGGAATGTCCCTGACCAAAAGGGTTACCCACCGCCATCACATACTCACCCACCTGGAGGGCGTCGCTGTCACCTAAGGGAAGGGGCCGCAGTGCTTTTTTGGACTGATATTTAATGAGAGCAAGATCAAGTTCTGAGTCTCGCCCGACGACCTCACCCTCGGTGGGTTTTTCGGCCTCGTCTTCAGTGAACTGGATCTGGATCCCATCGGCTCCATCGATGACATGGTTATTTGTAAGAATTAAACCATCTTCCACAATAAATCCCGTTCCGAGCGAATAGGCCCGCGAAACCTCTCGTTCGTCCCCAGGTCCCGGACGTGATCGTTTGTGACGTTCCGAAGAAGGATCCTCATCTTGCCGACGCATAAAATCATCGAAGAACCGCCGAAAGAGATCATCAGGCCCTCCCCTTCGGCTAGGCTTTGACTTTTTCGTAGTGGATATATTTACAACCGAGGGAACGACCGCTTGCGACAGGCGCACGAAAATATTTGGATCAGTTCCACCCTGTTCGAGCGGTAGCGGAACAGCTGCTTGTGCCGGAGTCGCGAGTGACCAAGGCTCCTGAGTCGGTTTTTGTTCAGCGCTGCAACTAGAGAAAAGAGTTGTCGAAAGAACGAGAAGAAGGAGGGCTTTCATCGTTTCTCCCCCCCTCTCATTTTTTTCGTCGCCTCCACGAAATGCATCCGAGTTTCGAAGAGCAGCTGCTGAAGCAGTCGCTCCTCATCGGTACTCAAGTTTCCACGCGTTTTCTCGGTCATCAGTTCCAGAAGATCGATGTTCTGTTTTGCCAATTCTAAGTCAATGGATGGCGAAGTGAGGTCACCCTGAGTTTCTGTCTCGCGACTCATGCCGAGCCCCATGAAGGCAGCAGATGATATAGACAAAATAAAAGTAGTAAAATCGATCTTCATGGATTGCGTGGATTGGGCGTTAGACATGCGTTCTCCTAAAAAACCAAGCCGTGGCTGTCGTTTCAACTTTTCAAATAACCCGCTCTTCGGTGGAGGGCAACGCGTGAGTTGCGCAGAGGATTGTACTGACGCAGAGGGGGACGCGCTCCATGGGCGTTACCAGCTCGGTTTCGGCTGCTTGTGGATTACTCCACGGAAAACCCGATCCTAGGAAAACTCGCCGTGCAGCGGGCAGCTCCTCACGAACCGATCGAGCGGCGTGACGGATGAAATAGGTTAAGATAGGACTCAAAAACCAATCACCTAGGGCTTGTAAAGGCGGGGCGCCGGGCGAGGCTTTCATCGACCGAGCAAGAGGCGCCGAAGGCAGCAAAGAGCGGACAGCCAATCCACTGGTGCCGCGAGAAGTCCAATCAGCCAAGACGGCAGCAACGCATCGATTCCATAATGCGGGGGATTGTAGGTCCAACAACGCGTGAGCAATTTTCTGCGTAAGAGCTCCGCGCTGACTTGCGACCCAAAAACCCTCACTCACAAGAAGGGTCGGCGCCTGACCGAAAATGCGAGGCAGCGGCAATATCCACGAGTCGCGGGCGCTAAAGTTCAAAACGCGGACGGGGTCGACATCCACCCTGAAGGTTGCATCGTATCCCCACTGCCGGGCGAGTTGATTCATTTGATCGGCCACCTCGCCGACGAGATGAGTTTGCCAACGTTCCGCTGGTTTTAACGGGCCCAGCTCCCTCTCAAAATAACGGGTGACGCGCAGTGATCGTGAAAAGATCAGAATCACCCCTCCCACGCCGATGAAGAGGCTCCAGCCGAGTGAGCCGCTCAGGGCGTAAAGAAGTGACGACACAGGCAAACCCACCCATAACGCTAGCGCCGAGAAGATACCGAACATGAAAAGGATTAGAACCGAGCGGTACCGAGAAAGGAAGACGCGAGCGCTAAAAATTTCAACTGGAGTACCTGCCCGGGTTATCTTTTTCGATCCCGAACCATCCCTTGCAGCGCCAGTCGAATTTCCTCTGGGTTCGGAGATGCCTCTAAGGCTACCTCTTGCGTGATGGCTCCAACCTTAAGAAGCCTTTGAAGGTCCTGATTGAAAGACTGCATGTGATAGTAGGAATTCGAATCCGCAATCGCCTCTGAGAGCTTGGTGAATTCATTCCTCAGAATCAGCTGCTCAATGTGCGGAGATTTAACCATCACCTCACACGCGAGAACGCGCTTCTGCATATCAACTGAAGGAAGTAGCTTCTGAGAAACTACTCCAATGAGCGAGCTTGCAAGTTGGACTCGCACTTGCGCCTGAGCTTCGTGCGGAAACACGTCGACGACTCGCTCGATCGCCCTCCGTGCGTCGGAGGTGTGCACAGTCGCCAAGACCAAATGCCCCGTCTCTGCAGCGCGAAGAGCGACTTCGATAGTGCTTCGATCCCTTAACTCGCCGAGGACGATGACGTCGGGATCCTGCCGGAGGGCCTCGATCAGTCCGGCCTCAAAACTTTGAACATCTTGGCCAACTTCTCGCTGTGAAATGGACGAGATTCGATCAATGAAAACGTACTCGATTGGATCTTCGAGAGTAATGATATGGAGGGGTTGGTTCTCATTAAAAAACTGAACTGCGGATGCTAGAGAAGTAGTCTTACCCGAACCTGTGGGCCC
>Ga0169931_10006892_pt1 | contig 16979 bp, 17 predicted proteins | sample Kivu_15m_20L_FD_129675 | JGI IMG/M metagenome (GOLD analysis project Ga0169931, IMG submission 129675) | Freshwater microbial communities from Lake Kivu, Western Province, Rwanda to study Microbial Dark Matter (Phase II) - Kivu_15m_20L... | ecosystem: Environmental > Aquatic > Freshwater > Lake...
GGCCGGAGGCGGCGTCTGCTCGGCGGTCGGCTGCTTGGCCTTGCGGCGCTGGCACTTGCCAGGCTTGGGCGCTGCCGGCTGCTCTTCGGCGAGTTCAACCTCGCCGCGCAGCGCGCGCGAAGCGATGTAGCGTTTGGACGACTGGATCGCGGCGTCGAGGCGGCCGTCGATTTCGGCCACGCGCGCTTCAAGCGCCGTGACGTCGTCGGCGATCATCGCCGCGGACTCGGTGTTGAAGTCGTGCTCGAGGAACAGCGCGTGGTCCTTGAGGTCCGAGTTGAGCGCTTCGAAGGAAACCTGCGAGGCCAGCGCCTGGCGCACGATGAGCTCATAGTGCTCGCGCGTCGCCTCCAAGCGCTACTGGCTGCGCTGGCGCAAGCGCGTGTTGCCGAAGCTCTCCAAGTCTTTCGTCCAGCGCTTGAACACGCTCGCGGCAGAGGCCTTGAGAGCCGGAATCGTGTCCGCGAGCGACTTCGCTTGTTTCGCGGAGACTGCGATTGCCTTCTCGAGCGCGGCGTACTGCGCCACGGCGCTCCCGCTGAAGTCCGGAGACACCGACGCGACGAGCGTGTCGTAGGCGGCGCGCGCGCGTTCTTTGGCGACCAAGGACTCGACCTGGACCTTTTCGATGCGCGTCAGCCATTCGTCGACGTTCGTCAGACCGCTGTCGGAGCTGCGCTAGAATGAGAACGAAGTGCTGCTGCAGGAACTTGCGCCAACGGCAAGTGCGGCCACGAGCGCGAAGTGAACGATCAGGCGTCGATCCACGCAAATCCCCTCGGAGTGGAGTCGGATGCTCGGCGCGCGCATCCCCACCGCTCGCCGACGGTCTGATTTCGGCTGTTCGGAAAGCCAATCTTGAGCGCCGAGTTCGTGCGCGCGACGTCAGGCTGCGCGGCGCGTGGCGCGAGAGTCTTCGACCGCGACTTCCACGGGCGTCGGCGCCGCAGCCCGTCGCTCGAGCAGCCACGCGAGCGCGCCCAAGCCGCAGATGCTCCACTGCACGCCGTAGTAGCTCCACAGCGCGGTATGGATGCCGCTCGTGAAGCCGTAGCTGTGCAGATCGACGCCGAGCAGGTTCACACCCCACCACGAGAAAGCGACCACCGTTCCCCCGAAGGACGCCGCCATGCACACGCCGTGTTCGCGTTGGTATCCGCCGCGGCGCGCGTGCAGCACGACGAGCTGCGAGATCACGATCAACAGCGCGCCGTTCTCCTTGGGATCCCAGCCCCAGAAGCGGCCCCAGCTCTCGTTGGCCCAGATTCCGCCGAGCATCGTGCCGACGAGCGAGAAGATCAGGCCGAAGCACAACACGCCGTAGACCATCCGCGACAGCGCGGCGTAGAACGGACGATCGCCGCGGTGCACGCGGAAGAGCTTGGTGAGCAGATAACCGCTGGCGAGCAGCGCCGCGAGCATGCCCGCGGCGTAACCGATCGAAATTGCCGTGATGTGCGTCGCGAGCCAGAAGTTCGTGTCGAGCACGGCAACAAGCGCGGGCATCGTGTCGCGCTTGTCGAGCACTTCGTAGCCGCTGGCGACGAACACGCCGAGCGCGCCGAGCGTCGCTGCGGCCGAGAGTGCGCGGCGCTGACGACCGATGGCTTCGATCACCAGTGCGACGAGCACGCCGACGGCGGTGACGAACAACTTGGTTTCTTAGAGCGTCGTGACCTGCGGCCGGCCGCGCAGCACGCAGCGCCACACGATCGCCGCGACGAGCAGGGCGGCGCCGAGCGAAGCGAGCGCGACGCTCGCCGCGTACAGCCCGCGGCGGCGCGGCGCGAGCCACAGGAAGGCGGTCGCAACGAAGGCCAGCAGGAAGACCTTGAGGCTCCAGCCGAGCAGATCCGCGCAGTAGTAGGCGCGTTCGGAGTCGAGCTTGTCGTACTCGCCGCGCAACCGCGCGCCGACCACGGCGTGGTGGTGGAAACGCTCGAGCGCGGTTTCGAATTCGCGCGGGCGAAGCGAGGCCGCGGCGGCGGCTTCGAACGCCGCCAACGCGCCGGCCTCGGAGGCGCCGAGCGTGTTCTCTCGCGCGCGCAATTCGGCGGGCGTGCTCCACGCCTCCGCGCGGCGCTCCTGCGGCGGGACGAGCGCGACCACTTCGTGCCGTGAGAGGCGCGCGAACAGCATCAAGTTTTCGGCGAGCGCGACCACTTGCGCCTGCAGCGAACTGCGCCGACCCGCTTCGAGCGCGTCGTACTGGTGCGCGAGGTCCATGAGCTTCGAAAGGCCCGGTTCGAGCTCGCGGTACGAGTAGCGGTCGCGCTTGCGGCGCTCCTCGAGCTGGACCCCGATCGCCTTGAGCGCGTCGTCGTCGGCGACGAGGAAACAGCGCGTGCGCGCGGCGTGCTCGGGGTCGAAAAGCACGCCGAGCAGCCAGGCGGTCGGCGTGAGCTTGCGTCCGTCGGCGTCGACCACGCTGCGCTGTCCGTTGAGGCGCAGCAGCGTGAAGCTCGCGAACGTGTCGAGCGGCTTGACGCGGCCGCCCTCTTGCACCGGCAGCGTGCCCGCGAGCTCCAGCGTGCGCGCAGTCCAGCGCTCCTCCTGCGCGCGGCCGTTCGTCGCCAGCGCGAGCAGTGCGACCAGGCGCCCGATCCAACGCAGCAGCGTGTTCACGTCGGCTGCACCTCGCGGCGCACGTGGCGCGCCAGCATGCGGCCGAAATGCCACACCAGTCCCAGCGCGATGACGATGCACGAGACCAGCGGCCACTGGTCCGCCGGATTGCGCACGACGGCGAACGTCGAGAACAAGGGCTGTCCCGGGTGCGCGTTCGACGGGCCCCAGGACGCCTGGTACAGCACCAAACCAGCCGTGCGCAGCGGCTAGTTCATCGAGATCGTGAGCGTGCGTTGGGCCTCGCCCTCGCGCACTTCGACGTCGCTCTCGAAGGAACGCGGCAGGTTCATGCGCGGGTGGTCCTCCTTGCGGAAGTCGACCAGCGCCAGCGTGAAGCCGATCGGGTAGCGCTCCTTGCGCAGTTCGAGTGCGAAGCTGCGGCCGCCGAATTCGAAACGCCACGGCGCGGCCTGCGCGCCCCACAGGACTCCTGTCCGCGTCGCGCCGCTGCTCTCGTGCACCTCGACGTAGGCGCCGGCGATGTTGCGCTCCGCTGTCGGATCGCGCGGCTTCTCGCGCAGGAACACGCCGTCGACCACGGGCACGTCGACGTCGAACATCGGACCCTTGGGCAGCGGCGAGCAGTTGGCGAAGAAGTGCGTCACGCGCAGTGTGAAAGGCAACTCGCCGCAGTCGATCTCGACCGGCGCGTCGCCCTCGGCGTGCTCGAAGCTCGCGTGCGGAGCGACACGTTCGAGCGCGCGGCCATCGGCGCCGTACTCGAGCACCGCCAGCTCCCAACGGTAGTAGCTCTGGTAGTGCGCGGCGCGTTGCCCCTCGTAGAGCGTGACGTGGCCTTCGGTCGAGTGGTTGAGCTTCACGAAGCTCGACGCGAGCAGAACCACGATGCCCAGGTGCGCGACCAACACTCCGGCGGTCGACGCGTCGCGCCGCATGCGTGCGATGCCTCCCGCCAGGAGGTTGGCGAACAGCACGCACATCACCAAATTGGCGCCGGGCAGCGGGATCGAAACGCCCCCGGCGTCGTGGAAGAGCACGAACGACTCGAAGTACTTGCGCTGCACCTCGTACAGACCGGCGCGCGTCTGCTCGAGCGTGCCCAGCCAAGTGAGCACGCCCAGCAGTATCAGCAGAACGCAACTGAGGCCGAGCGATGACATCCCGCGCCGGGCGAGATCAAGGGCTCGGCGCATTCCGCATTCGCTCAGCCGCGCAAGGACGCGGCCAGCGCCAGGAAGTTGTCGACCTGTCCAGCGACGATCTCGCTCGGACCGGTGAGTTTCAAGAACCACGCGCCGTCGGGGCGGAACAGCAAGAGCCCGAGCAGGCGCGCCTTTTCGACGCGTTCGCCGCCCATACCGGCAAACGAGCCGTTGATGTCCACGAACACGGCTTCTGCGCCGAGCATCGGCTTCTTGGTCAGCGCGGCGAGTTCGGCTTCGCTCAGCGCGCTCTGACCCATCTGGCTGCGCCAGCGGTTCACGTTCGGCGCAAGACCGCCGCCGTCGCCGGCGAGCTGCGTGAGGTAGCACTCGCTCTGTTCGTTGCCGGCCACGCGGAAGTTCGCCAGGCGCATCGGCCGCAGCGGCAGCTCGGACCAACCGCCCGGCAGCTGCCAGGTCAGCGCGCCCGCGCCACCTGCGGTCGCCGCGCCGCTGTTCGCAGCGGGAGGCGTCGTCGTCGCAACGCCCAAACGTTCACCGGTCGATGCGTTCGCCGGTGCAGCTCCCGCGCTCGAACTGCTGTCACGCGGCGGGCTCAGTTCGGTCTTGGCTTCTTCACCACTGCAAGCGCCCAGCAACGCGCTGCAGCACACTGCAGCGACACTCCAACTCGCGCGCCGACGGACTCGCGACTCCATGCACTCTTCTCCTCGACTTCACTCGGCCCTGCGGCCGTGACACTGGGCTCCGTTCGAAAATTTCGACCGGAGGCGCCGCCGTTCTGAAATTCAGCCGCGCGGAGCCTCGCCAGTGTCCGACAACGGGGACCGCCGCGTCCAATCCGCCCGGGGACGCCGCCTCGCTTTTGCGCGCCGCCCGAGCGCGGCGATCTGCCGCTACGCTGGCTGCCGAGCGATGTCGAATCCGTCACTTCCGGTCGGCGAGCGCGTGCAGTTCGCAGCCCGCGTCGCGGCTTGCGCGCCGCGGCTGCGCCTGCTGTTCGCACATCTCGCCGGTGCGCGGCTGCGAGCCCACGTTGAGGTCGACGACCTTGTGCAAGAGACGCTTCTGCGCGCGCTCGGCAGTGTACGCCCACCGCAGCTCGACGAACTCGCGCCTTGGCTCAACACACTGGCCCGGCATGTCGCGGTCGACGCGGCGCGCGCCGTGCGTGCCCGGCGGCGCGGTGACGGCGCATTGCGCCTCGAGCGCGCCGACTGGTCGTGCGTTGGCCTGCGCGAGAGCCACGTTGCGGCCCCCGGTGCGGGTGTGGCAACGCGAGTGGCCGCCGACGAGGAGCAGCGACGCCTGATGAGCGCGTTTCTCCGGCTTTCGAACGAGCATCGGCGTGTGATCGGCCTGCGGCAGTTCGAGGGGCTCAGCGCAGCGCTGGTCGGCCAGCGCATGGCGCGCAGCGAAAGCGCGGTGCACTCGCTCTACCGCCGCGCGCTCGAGGCCTGGGCGGACGCAGCACGCTGACGGGCTGGAAGATTCCATGGATTCCGCGACGAATCGTTCGGCGGCCAACGCTGGAAGCTCCATGCAGACCCAATCCGCTTCCACGAACCTTGGAGATCAGCTCGACCGGCTGGTCGAAGATTACGCCCAACGCCTGGCGGCGCGCCCCGACGACGCCGGCGAGGATCTGCTCGCCCAACTCAGCGGCGAGTCGCGCGAAGCGCTCGCGCGTTGTTTTCGTCTGATGCGCGCAGGGCTGGTGGCCGGGCCGCGTGAGGCGGCGCCGCTCGGCGCGGGCGTGGTGCTCGGCGGCTACCGCATCGAGCGCGAGCTCGGCCGCGGCGGAATGGCCACCCTGTACCTCGCCACGCAGCTCGACTTGGGCCGGAGAGTTGCACTCAAGGTGCTGCGCCCCGGCCTCGCCGTCGAGCCGCGCCACGTCGAGCGCTTCCACCGCGAAGCGCTGGCCGCCGCACGCTTGAAGCACGCGCACATCGTGCCCGTCTTCGCGGTCGGCGAGGATGGCGGCCGGCACTGGCTCGCGATGGAGTTCGTCGAAGGCGGCTCGCTAGCCGACGTCTACGCCAAGCTGCCGCCCGCGCCGCAACGCACGGCCGAGCAACTCGCGCGTGCGCTCGGGCTCGCGCCCGATGCGTTCGGCGCCGTGACTTTCGAGCGCGCGCTCGCGACGCTGCTCACGCCGCTCGCGCGCGCCCTCTCCGCGACGCACGAACTCGGGCTCGTGCACCGCGACATCAAGCCGTCCAACATCCTGATCGCACGCGACGGTCGCGCGCAGCTCTCGGACTTCGGCCTCGCCAAGGGCGACGGCGATCCGGGGTTGTCGCTCACCGGCGAGCCGCTGGGAACGCCGTACTACATGTCTCCCGAGCAAGCGACGCTCACCGAACACCGCGTCGACGCCCGCAGCGACATCTACAGCTTCGGCGTGACGTTGTACGAGGGGCTCGCCGGACGTTGCCCGTTCACCGGAGCGAACGTGTTCGCGGTGCTTGACGCGTTGCGGCGCGACACGCCGCCCGACCTGCGCGCGCTCAACCGCAACGTGAGCGCCGACGGCGCAGCTCTGGTCGAACGCGCGATGCAGCGCGATCCCGCGCAGCGCTATCTGTCTGCGATCGAACTCGCCGCCGACTGCCAGGCGCTCGCGCTCGGCGAGCCAACGCAGGCGTGGGCGCGCGGCGGCGGCGAGTTCGCGCGACTCCTCGCGGGGCTGCGCAGCGACAGCGGCGGTTACCGTTCGCGCGCCGAGTTCCTCGGACTCCCGCTCGTGCACATCAACGGCGGCGTTGGTTCGTCACGCAAGCGGCGCGTGGCGAAAGGCTGGATCGCCGTGGGCGACATCGCGATCGGCGGCTTCGCCGTCGGCGGGATGTCCTGCGGACTCGTCGCGCTCGGTGGCCTGAGCGCGGGGCTCGTGTCCTTCGGCGGGCTCGCGCTCGGCTTGGCATTCGCGTTCGGCGGTTGCGCGCTCGGGAGCTTCGCCTTCGGCGGGCTCGCTGTCGGGTACGCAGCCGTCGTCGGCGGCGCAGTCGGTTGGTACGCGCTCGCGGGCGATGCGTACTGGGCGAAGTACGCCATCACCGGCCGCGCGAGCGACCCACAGGTGCTCGAGTTCTTCCGCGGCCTCGCGCCGTGGCTCGAGTGGTTGCCCTACAGCGACGTTGTGCTCGAGCGGCTGCGCTGAACGCAGCAGCGCATCAATCGTGCCGCGCGCGTTCCTCGAGCACGTTGGCGATGCGCTCGTGTGCGCGCATCGCGCGCCAAGCGATCCAAATCCACACGATCGTCGTCACGAAGCTGAACAGGGCAACGAGGACGGCGAGGCCTGCGGCGCCGCTGAATCCGCTTTCTTGGAATTGAATCATGGTTCAGAAGGGGAATGAGGAGCTGAAGATTCGGAACACCGCGGCTGCGCTCACGATGGCGAGCAACAGGCTGATGGCGGCGAAGGACCACAACCACCACGGGAACGGTTCGCGGTGTTCTGGCCGCGGCGGGATGGGGCGCGTCGGATCGCTCGCGCGGCGAGGACCCAAAAGCGTGTCGACGAAGTTCGCGCGCTGCGGCGCGGCGTCGGATGCGGCGGCACGCCGCGGCGCCGAGCTCGCGTCGCCGTGCAGCGCGGTCGCCGGCGGCGCGAACGGCGAAGGACTCGCCTGAGGTTCTGCGTTGCGCGCAGCACTCGCACTCGGGGGCGCCGCTGGCGCGCTCGCTGCGGCGTCGACGGCCGCCGCTCCGACGAGGCCCGCAGCCGCCAGCGGCGAGGCCGCGACGAAGTCCACGCGCGACTTCACTTCGCTCGCTTGCTGGTAGCGCCGCTCGGGCGCCTTTTCGAGCGACTTGAGCACGACCTCGTCGAGCCGCACGTCGACCTGCACGCACTGCGAAGGCGGCGCGAAACGGCCCAGCGGCAGTTCGCCGGTGAGCAGCTCGTAGAACACGACACCCAGCGCGTAGATGTCCGCGCGGTGGTCGACCTCGGCCGGCCGCTCCCACTGCTCGGGCGCCATGTAGTGCGGCGTGCCCATCACCTGGTCGGCGCGCGTGAGGTTGTCGCGCTCGAGGCCGCCGCCGATTTTCGACAGACCAAAATCCAGGATGCGCACGCGGCCCGCGCGATCGATGAGAATGTTCTCGGGCTTGATGTCGCGGTGCACGACGTTGCGCTCGTGCGCGTACTGCAGCGCGTCGCAGATCTGCGCGACGATGGCGAGCGCCTGGAGCGGCTTGACCGAGCGTTCGCGCATCAACTCGCGCAGGCTGGCGCCTTCGACGAACTCCATCGAGAGGAACCACCACGGTCCGGCGCGGCCGTGGTCGTGCACGGCGACGATGTGCGGATGGTTGAGCGCGGCGAGCACGCGCGCCTCGCGGGCGAAACGCTCGGCGAAACCGGGGCGCTGCGCGACGTCGCTGGCGAGCAGCTTGAGCGCCACGTTGCGCTCGAGCGTGCGGTGCCGCGCGCGGTAGACGAAACCCATGCCCCCGCGGCCGACGAGCTCGAGGATCTCCAGCGCAGGGAAGTGGGCCGCGAGTTCCGCGGGCGAAGGCGCCGGCGTCTCGCTCGTCGGCGTGCTCGCCGGCGCCACGCTCGCGGCGGCGAGCATGCACGCGGGGCACAGCCCGTGCGCGTCGAGCGCGGCGCCGCAGCGCGTGCAGAATCGTTGGGCGGTCATCGGGGTGGGGGCTCGCGCTCCAGAGACGAACCGGCGGGGGCCGGTTACTGCTCGTCTTACAATTCTGGCGCGCGCGGCCCACGATGTCCTGCTCGCCCCGCGCTCGGAACGACGGACTGGAAGTTCCGCCGTGCCGCGGGTCCGGCCTCGTGGCGCTGGTTGCGGCAGGTCGCCGCGAGCCTCGACTGAGCCCCCGGGTGGGGCCGCGCGCGCTCGACGGGGCGCGTCCCGACGGCACGCTCAGGTGTTGGAGAGCACGAACAACTGCTCAAGCCTCGAGCAGCGCCCGTCGGGCAGCGTGAGCACGCGGGTGAGCGAGTCGTGTTTCAGCCCGATCATGAGCTTGCCGATTTCGCCCTTGCCCGTGCGGATCGGCGCGTAGCGGTGAAAGGCCGATGCTGCGTGGAGCGTGAACAACTCCTCGGCGCCGTCGCCACGATAGTAGGTGGTCTTCAGCGCGTAGTGGTCGGCGCTGAGCAGCACCTCGTCCTGGCCCGCCTCGCGCAGGAACGTGCGCTTCGACATCGGCGTGGACTTGTGGATCTCGTAGCGCTTGCCCTCGAACTCGAAGTGCTTGATCGCTCCGCCGAGCGGCATCGGCACGCCCGTGACCGTGCTCACGACCTCGTCGTGCGCGTCGCGCACGAGCATCGTGACCCCGGAGGTCTTGGTGGTGTTCTGCCAGACCGTCCAGAGCCAATCCTGCCCGACGAGAAGTTGCTTGCAGTGCGCGAGCACGACCTCGGCTCGCAGGGCCAGCGTCTGCGCTTCTTCCGCGCGCCGCGCGCGCACCGCGACGACGGTCAGGACGAGAGTGAACGCGGCGATTCCGCCGAGCACAGCCAGGCACACCACAAGATCGGATGTCGACATCGGGATCCCTCGAACGAAGCGTTGGGCCGCGGGGAATCGGCTCGTGTGCAGGCGAGTCTGTGATGACGCGAGTTGGAGCGGTCAACGGATCGGATCCGTTTCGCGCCGAGGTGTGCTGGTCGCGGAGGCCCCTGCGGCGCCAGGAGCAAGTCCAGCACCTGCGCGCGCCGGTACGGCGCCAGGACTAGACCCAGCATCTGCGCGCCGTTGGTTTCGCGTTGCCGTCGATTGCGCGCGCAGTTGCTGGAGTTGCTCCTGGCGCCGTACCGGCGCGCCGTTGTCCCCTCGCGCGCCGTCCTTACGCTCCCCGCGCTTGTCCGATCTCAGTGCTCGCCGACCGCTCGCCACCCGCTCGACCGCCTGGGCGCGCGCGCTCGCCGCCAGCCTCGCCCGCGCGGGCGCCTCGCCCAACGCCATCTCGGTCGCAAGCCTGCTCTTCGCCGCGCTCGGCGCATGGGCGCTGCTTGCGCCGCCGAGCATGGCGACGTTGCTCGCAGCCGCGGCCTGCGTGCAGTTGCGCCTTCTGTGCAACCTGCTGGACGGCATGGTCGCGGTCGAAGGCGGGCGCCAGACGCCGACCGGCGCGCTGTACAACGAAGTGCCCGATCGCATCGCGGACTCGCTGTTCCTCGTGGCGCTCGGCCACGCCGTGAGCACGCCGTGGCTCGGTTGGCTCGCCGCGCTCGCCGCGGCGCTCACGGCCTACATCCGCGTGCTGGGCGGGAGCTTAGGGCTCGCGCAGGATTTTCGCGGCCCGCAGGCCAAACCGCACCGCATGGCGGTGCTCACCGCAGCATGCGTGTGCGGCGCGTTCGAGTTCGAGCTCAACAGCTCGTCGTACGCGCTGCTCGCTGCGGCCTGGGTGATCGCGGTTGGAGGCGTGCTGACCTGCGTGCTGCGCACGCGCGCCATCGCACGCGCGCTCGTCGAACGAGGTCGCGCGTGAGACCCTCGAGCTGGCTGAGCGTCGGCCTCACCAAGCTGTTGGTCGGCGCGTATGCGCGTTGGCGCGGCGCCGAGCCGCTCCCGCGCCAGCGCATCTACTTCGCCAACCACTCGAGCCACTTCGACACGATCGCGCTCTGGGCGGCGTTGCCGGCGGAACTGCGCGCGCGCACGCGACCGGTCGCCGCGCGCGACTACTGGGGCGCTGGAATTCGGCGCTACATCGCGACGGGCACGCTCAACGCGGTGTTGATCGATCGCCAGCGCGAAGACCGCGACGCCGATCCGCTCGCGCCGCTCGGCGAAGCGCTCGAGCGCGGCGACTCGCTGATCTTGTTCCCCGAGGGCACACGCGGATTCGAGCCGTTGCCGGGCGCGTTCAAGAGCGGCCTGTTCCACCTCGCGCAGCGCTTCCCGAGCGTCGAACTCGTGCCGGTTTACCTCGAGAATCTGCAGCGTTGCCTGCCCAAGAGCGCACTCGTGCCCGTGCCGTTCACCTGCACCGTGAGTTTCGGAGCGCCGCTGCGTGTCGAAGCGGGCGAAACCAAGCCGCTGTTCCTCGAGCGAGCGCGCGCCGCAGTGATCGCGTTGTCCGGGAGGGCGGCGTGAGCGAGCGCGAAGACGTTCGTTGGCTCGCCGGCGGCATCGTCGCGTTGCTCGTCGTGGCTTCGCTCATCGGCGCCGTGCTCGCGCGCCGCGCTTCGACGCTCGCTGCCCGCGCGACGGTCGAGAATCTCAACGCACGAACGCGCGCTTGGTGGGTGATGGTGCTCGTGCTCAGCGCGGCGTTCACGCTCGGCGAGACCACCACGCTCGTGCTCTTCGCCGCAGCGAGCTTCTTCGCACTTCGCGAATTCGTCTCGCTCACTCCCACGCGGCCCGGCGACTACCGCCCGCTGCTGCTCGCGTTCTACATCGCGATTCCGGCGCAGTACGCGCTCATCGGCTTCGATCGTTACGGCCTGTTCTCGATCCTGATTCCGGTGTGGGCCTTCCTGCTCCTGCCCGCCTTTGCGGCCTTCGCCGGAGACACCCAGGACTTCCTCGCGCGCACCGCGAAGCTGCAGTGGGCCGTGATGATCTGCGTCTATTGCGTGAGCCACGCGCCCGCGCTGCTCCTGCTCGAGATCCCCGGCTACGAAGGCCCGAACGCGCTGCTCGTGCTCTACCTGCTGCTCGTCGTGCAGCTCAGCGACGTGCTGCAGTACGTGTTCGGCAAGCTCTTCGGCCGCACCAAGCTCGCGCCGCAAGTCAGTCCATCGAAGACCGTCGAAGGCCTCGTCGGCGGCGGGCTGTCCGCGACTCTGATCGGCGGGGCGTTGCACCGCTTCACGCCGTTTGACTTCGTTGAGTCGCTCGGCATGTCCGCCGCGGTCGTCCTCATGGGCTTCGTCGGCGGCCTCACGCTCTCGGCAGTCAAGCGCAGCCTCGGCGCCAAGGACTGGGGCGAGATGATCGAAGGCCACGGCGGCATGCTCGACCGCCTCGACTCGGTGTGCTTCGCCGCGCCGGTGTTCTTCCACCTCACGCGGCGCTTCTTCACCTGAATTCTTCGGCGTGACCGCGTTCGCTCGCTGGGGACGCGACCGGCTCGGCAGGCACTTTTTCTGTTGTGGACGGAAGTTCGACGTCGCGCGGTCGTCACACCGGCCCCCCGGGCGCGCAACCCATGGCACGCCTACGTTCGCCCGAGCGAACTCGTCACTCCATTCTCTGCCGCGCGTCGTTGAGCGCTGTGCACGCTTGGCTGGTGCTGTTCGCCGTCGTCACAGGCGTGGCTGCGTGCCGATCGGGCGAGCCGCGCTCCGACTCCATCGACGCAACGGCGTCGCATTCAGGCGTCGAGGCTCAGCACACGGATCGCGCAGGCGAGTCCGCGCTCGAGCGCAGCGACGTGTCGGCGCAGGGATCGGCGTTCGCTCGGCGCGCGACGATCTCTGGCGTGGTGGTCGACGAACGCGAACAAGCCATCGCGGACGCGCTGGTCACCGCTTGGCCGCAGGGCCGCGAGGGTGCTGTGCTCGCGCGCACCAACGCCCTCGGTCGTTTCGCCGTGGCGCTCGAGCACGCCGTGCCGCACCGCTTCGAGGTCGAGGCCTACGGGTACGAGCCCGCCTCCGACGGCGCGGGGCCGCCGAACTCCGAGCTCTGGTACGCAGCGGGCGCCGAGGACGTGCGCTTCGTGCTCAAGCGTCCGCGCGTGAGCTTCGCGGTCGTGGACCGAGTGAGCGGGCTCGCGCTGCCGAACTTCTCGTTGCGGCTCGAACCACGCGCGACAGTGCCCGAGCGGCACAGATCCGGTCCCATGCCCCTGTACTCGTTGCGCCTGCCGAACGGCGATTTCGAGTGCGAAGCCGACCCGCGGCGGCACACCTTCGTCGTGACCGCGCCTGGCTACATCACAGCGCGCGGCGAGATCGTGTTCGACCCGCCCGACTCGCGGCGCTGCGTCGTGCGGATGACCGCCGGACGCCGCGTGCGCGGAGTCGTGACGCTCGAAAGTCAGCCTGTGGCTGGAGCTCAAGTGATTCTGCGTGAGACTACGTTGGCCGAGTTCGGACAAGAGGCCGATGCCTACTGGGTCGACGGGTACGGGATCTACTACCCCTTCTGGATCGACGAGACCGAGCGCAAGTCGCGCTCGGACTCGGGCGGCGCATTCGAGTTCGACACGCTCTCCGACGGCGACCATCGGCTCGAGATCCTCACCGAGCGCGGCGACAGGCTCTCCCTGGAGCCCATCGTCGTCCGCGAGGGCCTACCCGTCGATCTCGGCGCGCTCGAGCTGCGGCGCTCGGGCTCGATTCGCGGCCGGCTGATCACGCAGGCCGGCGAGAGCGCAGAAGGGATCCGCGTGGAGGTGTCGGTGTTCGATGTGACCCGCCATGCCACAGCCGATGCGGAGGGGCGTTTCACGTTGCAGGACGTACCGGCAGGGCGCGCGCACCTATCGGTCGACTGGCGCACGCTCCGCGGCGCCGGCCTGGACGTTCCGACGCAGCACTTCGAGCTCGCGCCCGGTCAGGAGTACGAGCTCGAGGTCGACCTCAGCGAGGATGGCGCGGGGACGGTTCGCGTCGACGTGCTTCTCGATGGACGTCCCGCAGCCGGGGTGATCGTGAGTCTGCAACCCACGGATCTGTTTCGCAGCGCGAAGCGTCTGGGCGCGACGGATGCGAACGGCGTGGTGCGCGGACGCGCGAGAGCGATTGGCATGCACGACGTGTGCATCACCGCACCCAGCGGCATGCCCCTCGCCACGCTGCGCAGCGCGTTGCAGATCTATCCGAACTCCGACGAGCGTGTTCAAGTCGACCTGAAGTGCGGGCGGCTGGCGTTTGAGTGGCCGCCGTCGCCGCCAGGCACGCGCCGCGAGCGGGTCGAGTTTCGCGGCCGGCGTCTCGACCGTGAGGGCGCGCTCGAGCCGCTCTTCTATCGTCCTTCGTCGACCCCTGCGGACGAGGTTGTCGCGCACGCGGAGAACCGTTGCGAGTTCCCCTGGGTTGAGCCCGGGGAGTACGAGTGGACCATCCGAGTGTTCGCCCAGACGCCGTCCCAGGCCGACGTGGAGCGCAGCTACCGCAAGCAGGCGAGCGTGCGCGCCGGCGCTCTTGCCGAATGTGTCGTCGGCCCGGAGGAGCGTGTTCGCGACTCGGATCGGCGTTGAAGAAGCGATCCGTGGGTGGGCGGGTGGCAGCGAGCCCGAATTGCCACGTAATAGTCAAAAATGGCGCATAGACTTGACTTCGAGGTGTAACGCGCCGAAATTGGCATCTAGAATGACCGAGCAGCGACGACCTGACGTGGAACGCCGAGCCCTGACCGGACTCGGCGAGCGCCTCGCCATGCGCCGTCTAGAGCGCAACCTCTCGCAGGCCGTGCTCGCGAGGGAGGCCGGAGTTTCCCAACGCACGATCGTGCGCTTGGAGAGCGGTCAATCGACGCAGCTCGCGAACTTGGTGCGCGTGCTGCGCGTGCTGGGACTGCTCGACGGAGTTTGGAGCGCCCTCGATGCACTCGTGCCGCGCTCCGACACGCGTCCGCTCGCGCAGCTGCGCGCGCAAGAAGACGGGCAAGCGCGCCGCCGGCGGCGTGCGTCGCCGCGTCAATCGAACGCCGACTCGCGCGCGAACTCTGCCTGGAGCTGGGGCGACGAAGCACCGGGTGAAGGGCCGTGACGGTCGCCGAGGTCTGGTTGTGGGGGCGCAGGATCGCCGCCGTCGCCGTTGACGCGCCGGGGACGGCCGCCACGTTCGAGTACACCCCCGAGTTTGCGCGCAGCGGCATCGAAGTCGCCCCGCTCGCGATGCCGCTTTCGACGCAGCTCTACAGCTTCCCGGCGCTTGGCGCCGCGTTCCACGGTTTGCCGGGCCTGCTCTCCGACTCGCTACCCGACAAATTCGGCAACGCCGTGATCGATGCCTGGCTCGCGAGCCAGGGCGCCAGCGGCGCGAATATCGACGCAGTCGAACGTCTGCTCTACACCGCCGAGCGCGGCATGGGCGCGCTCGAGTTTCGCCCCGCGCGCGGCCCCCGCAGCGAGTCGACGACCGAAATCCGCGTCGACGAGCTCGTGAAGTTGGCGGGTGAGGTGCTGCGCACGCGCTCCGGACTGCGCGAGTCGTTCGCCGACCCGGCGAAGGAGCAAGCCCTGCGCGAGATCCTGCGAGTCGGTTCGTCCGCGGGCGGCGCACGCGCCAAGGCGGTGATCGCGTGGAATCCGGCGACGAACGAGGTTCGCTCGGGGCAGATCGCGGCGCCGGTTGGCTTCGAGTACTGGCTGCTCAAGTTCGACGGCGTCGCCCACAACGGCGATCACGGACTCGCCGATCCGCAGGGCTACGGCGCGATCGAGTATGCGTACGCGCTCATGGCGCGGGCCGCTGGCATCCGGATGAGTGAGTGCCGCTTGTTCGAAGCGCACGGTCGGCGCCACTTCATGACCCGGCGCTTCGATCGACTCGAAGGCGGCGCGAAGCTGCACATGCAGTCGCTCGCCGCCCTGGCGCACCTCGACTTCAACCTCGCTGGCGCGCACTCCTACGAGCAAGCGCTGCTCGTCACCCGTCGCCTGGGCCTCTCGATGGACGACCTCGAGGAGCAGTTCCGCCGCATGTGCTTCAACGTGGTCGCGCGCAACCAGGACGACCACGTCAAGAACATCGCCTTTCTCATGGACAGGCGCGGTCATTGGTCCTTGGCGCCGGCCTTCGACCTGAACTACAGCTTCAATCCCGAGGGAGCGTGGACGGCGCAGCATCAGATGTCGCTCAACGGCAAACGCGACCACTTCACGTTCGACGACCTGCGTGCGGTTGCGGAAGCGGCGTCGTTCAAGCGCGGCCGCGCGCGCGCGATCTTGGCCCAGGTCAGCGGCGCTGTCGCACGTTGGCGAGAGTTCGCCGAGCTTGCGGCCGTGCCGCACGAACGTCGTGACGCGATCGCCGCGACGCATCGGCTCGAACTCGACGCGCGCCGTTGATGACGATTGTTCGAGCGCTGGCTGCTGCAGCGCTCAGCGCAGCGCCCGCACGAGCTCGCGCAACTCGTCTTCGATCTCGGCGGGATCGGAGACGGTGTGCGCGATCTGCGCGCGCAGTGCTTCGCCGAAACGTTGGCGCAGGCGGTGTGCTGCGACCTTGACGGCGCCGGGCGTGAGGCCGAGTTCGGCGGCGACCACGTCCGGTTCGTACGTCTCGCCTTCGAGCGTGCGCTTGAGCGCTTCGAACACGGCGCGCCGGCCGCTGGCGGCGTATTCGCTCGACAGCTCGGCGATGCAGCGCTGCAGCAGGTCGCGCGCCCAGGCGCGTTCGAAGGCGCGTTCGGGGCTGTCTTCAGCGCGGGCGACGAGTTCAAGGCGCTGGTCGGCTTCGGCGACGTCGATCGACAGCGCACGCTGGCCGCCGCCGCGTTTGAGCGCGCGCTCGTGCTCGCGCCGGCGCGAGAGGTGGTGGGTGAGCGCCGCGAGCAGGAACGAGCGGAAGCGGCCGCGCTCGGGACTGAGCTCGGCGAAATCGCGGCGCTCGAGCAACTCGGTAAAGAAGCCCTGCACGGAGTCTTCGGCGGCGTGCGAGTCGAGTCCCCGGCGTCGCGCGAAGGCGTACAGCGGAAACCAACACGTGCGGCACAGCTCTTCGAGTGCTTCGCGCGCCGCCGCGCTGTCCACCGCGCCCGCGCGTCGCACCAAACTCCAGCGCGTGGGCTGGAAGTCGCGCGGTTCTCGCTCGGCAGAACTCATCGTGCGCACTGTAGCGGTGGATCCGTGCTGTCAACCGCTCGAAGGCGCCGAGCGCGCCGCGCGCTTCAAGCCGCGTCGCGCTTGGCGAGCCGCTCGATCGCCTGCTTGGCTTCGAGCAAGCTCCCGCCGTGGACTTCGCGCCACAGACGGATCGCTTCGATCGTCTCGCCGCTCCGGGCCAGGTTGGCGAGCTGCACGTCGCGTTCTTCGGCCCCAAGCTGCGTTCGAATGGGGGACACGCGACGCACTTCGCGCTCCACGGGATACCCAAGGCGCTCGAGCTCGCGCAGCGCTGCCTTGAGGCTCGGCGCCAGTCGCGCGGCGTTTCCACTCCATACGATGCTCAACACCTCAGGCTGCTCGACGCGCACGAGCGGCACAGTGAAGTGGGTGCGCGCGCTCATGCGCGGATCGAGTTCGCGCTCGAGCGAGCGCTGCACTTCCGGTGGAACCGGCGTTGCGAGTTCGAACGAGAGTTGCGTGACGCGCCCACGCTCCTCGACATGTTCGACC
>Ga0169931_10006893_pt1 | contig 16978 bp, 27 predicted proteins | sample Kivu_15m_20L_FD_129675 | JGI IMG/M metagenome (GOLD analysis project Ga0169931, IMG submission 129675) | Freshwater microbial communities from Lake Kivu, Western Province, Rwanda to study Microbial Dark Matter (Phase II) - Kivu_15m_20L... | ecosystem: Environmental > Aquatic > Freshwater > Lake...
ATCTTATTCCCCAGAAGAATCGTGACTATTCTTCATTTCGTCATCACGAATTCTTGTAAACAATTTATCTATTATAAACCTTACAACCAGATTAACTATTATAGATAGAAAAATATTTATTATAATGCTTGAATATTTTTCTTCTAGTTTTTCTGTTACATACTTATAACAAGCGGCTCTATCTTCAGAAAAGTTATTAGCTCTAAGCCACTCTCTCGCAAATTCGACCCCATCCTTGGCCATTCGATTTTTTGTTCCGCCAACTCTAAACTCGGCATCTATATCTTCGCTAAACATACTATTCTCCTAAAACCCATGCTAAAGCTTTGTATTTTTCTATTAAGGCGGTCTTTTCTTCTTCTGTTATAAACTTGTCTTTTGACGATATAACATCTTGCATATACTCGGTAGAAAACTTTTTCAGACCGACGTATCCCTTTAAGTCTGTGCCTAATGATAAGGTTCCAGCTTTAACGTAAACGTCATTATACTTCTGAGCACTACCATTATATTTATGTACACGGTTTGCGAACTCATTATTAAATATAGAAAATTTTTCTCTATCTTTTTTATCCGTGATTATAGGTAGAACAGGTTCGGCTAATTTAACTAGTTCATCAGATGGTTTTACCAGCGACAAACTTTGTCTAACAGAAGGCTCTATCACTCTTTCAATAGGCTTGAAAAAATCAGAGTTTTTAACAAGAAAAACTATAACCATAAACCCTATAAACAAGATGTTCTTCATTTTTGTTATATCTCTGAATATTCATTTACAACTGTCTTTAAGAGGTTCTTTGCTTCTACTGAAGACTTTTCAAATCCACTATTCTTTAGTAATATCGCTAATTCTTCTATAATAGAGATTACTTGGGGCAATGAGCCGACATTTGATATATCTGGTTGTGGTTTTGGTTGTGGTTTCATTTTCTGTAGATAAGTAAATATAGTTCTACCATTAATGGCTATTAACCCAAACACACCTAAAAGTATTAGTAGCCAATTTTCTTTAAGTACTTGTAAGATATCCAATTATTTTCTCCTTGTCTATAAACCCAACTATTCTATGTTTAACTTCTCCATTTACGAGCAATACGTTTACGGGGATCGAAGATGTTGCCCCTCTGTATTTCCTATATTCATCTATGTTTTTATCTACATCTATTATTCTAATTTGGGATGTAGGTTCTGTACCAACATCATACCCTTCATCTTTTAACTCTTGGAGTTTTGCTTTTTGTAATCTACAAGGAGCACACCATTCGGCTGTTAAAAAAACTAATTGTACTGTATTTTCTTTACTCATGGTAGACGCTTTTTTTTCAATTTGAGAAATAGTTGACCTAAGATTAACTAATTCTCTTGAGAGGGCATTTATTTGTCCCTCTAAATCTTTTATTTTGGCTTTATATGTTTCGTTTTCTTGTTTCAAGGTTTTAATTTCTTCATTCTCAGTAGGTTGTTCACTATTCTTCTTGTGATACCTACAATCTGTAACGTGTCCGTCGCCCTGTACAATACGTCCAGTACCTTTACATATACATTTAACAGGATCAGGATCTTGACCATCATTAATTTCATCTTTTTCTGTTTCCATTAGTTTATCAGCTTCGTCAAAAGCTTTTGTTACTATTGGTTGAAAATCTCTAACAGTAGTATTATAATCAAGTGTCGTTTCTTTTACGCATCCAACAAATAAAGCTACAAAAAGAATAAGTATATTTCTCATTTTGTCTCCTACGAAAATATTTCGCCCATAGTCCAATCTATGTCTTTAAGTGGGAATCCTTCCACGTTTGAAAATGCGAAAGACCCGTTTTGATTCAACATTCTTCTAGCCGTTTGTTCTCGTATCCAAAAACTACCTTCTGGTTGATATAATCGTTTAGGACCAGAATTCCACATTCCCCATGAATTTTGAACGAGGAATAATGTTTCATTTAATATTTCTTTAGTATCATCACAAGCAATCCAAGCCATAGCGTGCATCCACGTTCCTTTTGCATTTGATATTCCATTTTTGTCTCTAGTAGATTCAAAACCTACGTTAGAGCATACTGATAATCCGTAACCGTTGGCTAGGGCATCCCTAGCCCCTTCGGTGGTTGTTATCAAGCTTGTGGTTTTTACTTGATGCTTTTGACCTTCTTCTAGGACCTCTTTAGGAACGCCTCTTGCTCCCCATGATGAACCTATACTAGAATTATATACAGAAAAGTCGGCGAATGGATACTTTTTTCTTAAAAGAATTCCGCCTTGAGTAGAAACAAATCTTGCGGCTTGTGAACAGGTCATTCCTTCGCCAGCAAAACCCCTAGAGCCATAAATACCTTCTGTAGCTCCTCTGAGTAGAAATGATTCTTGTTGACCATTTACTATTTCTACTGACCTACTTATGTCTACAGCGTTACGGGTCGAATGACTGACGCAATTATGAGAAATTATACCGTTAGCAATAAATGCATGTTCTTTATGTTCTACACCAATATCATATACAACATTTGGTCCTTCATTTATTTCTAATGCGTTTACATATATAAATAAATGATCATAATCTCTAAAAGAGTAATTTTTCTTTTTGTTATATATGCATGATACTCTATATGCTTCTTTATTTGTTTTAAAACTACCCTTTTTTGATCTATAAAATTTGTTTATTGTTGGGTTATATCCCATTTCAATAAAGGAAAAATATACTCCATAAGCTAAAGATTTAGATGAAGAATCAAATGTTTCTTTATCAGATTTTCTAAAACCATCAGTATCTATTAATCCTTTTACAACATCTTTATTGCCAATAGCCCAATTAGGAAATACCTTTTCTTTATTATAATCATAACAAACTGATCTTAGAAATGTCGCTAGTTCTACATCAGAACATCTTAATCTAAACGCATTTTTATTTTTATAATAATTTTTACTTACATTAATTCCAAAACAGTTTAATAGTTTTTCACATTTTTCAAAATTAGAATTTTCTTTTAATGAAAATGTTATTTCTATATTTCTATTATCACACCATCCATCACCTAAGAAATAGCCTAAAAACCATAGAAAATCTTTATTTTCATTAAATTTATTCTTAGGTATATTTTCTTTTGATAATTTTAAAGGTGTAAGTAGATAATCACCTTTCTTAATGTCTACAGCATTAACCCATTGTTTTTTAAGTATTTTATTTTTTACTAAAACATTAGATTCTGATTCTTCTGAAGACTCTCTAGCTATTAAAACTAAATGATCAGAAGTCACTGTTAATGGATATGAACCTTTAGTTTTTATTGTAACTAATGGATTATAAGATATTTTTTGTTGTTTTGTTATTACTTTTGTGAAATTTCCATCTGGACCGTATATAATATCTCCAACATCAATATCTTCTATAAATTTAGTATGTTTACCAAAAACTATAGTACCTTTTTGATAACAATCTCCAGTTGTTTGCTTTTCTGCTGGACCAAATCCAGGATCGAATTTAACGAGTGCTCTAAATGGGAGTGATACTTTACCTTCTCCGGTCCCATATAAAGCGTGAGCACAAACTTCAAAGAGTGGGTGTTTTAGATCACCCATAAGTTTGTCTAAATCATCCATATCACAATAAGCTCCGACAAAGCCGGAGCTATATTGATCTAAAAGCTCTTTAGGAGTCATGTTATTATGTTTTTACCTTAGTAGTAAAGGATGTTAATAGCCACCGAGACAAAGCATGTAAACTTGCTGTAACCAAAGGTAGAATAACTAAAATAGTTTTGTCTTCTACTTTTAGGTCTGCCAATTGTGTTGCAAGCGCAGTTGCAAGTGCAGCTAGGGCTGTAACACCAGCTACCTTTAGAATAGATAATAGGTCGCCAGTATTTAACATTCCAGGCTCAGAAACTTGAATAGTAACTTCTGCCGGAACTTCTTTACCTTTTAGTTTTAATAATGTTTTAAGTGATTGTAGCATTATGGGCCGTTTCCTTCGCCAGAATCTCTGGCTTTAAGATTTCTAGTTGTTGGTTTAGGAGAGCCTGTTCTAAATGTGATTTCACCTGGAACAGACCTATTAGCTGTTATATTTTTATCAGCAGCAGTACCACCTTTACCATTTTCAAATGAATATCCAGAACCTCTAAGAGGATTTGGTACAAACCCTGGATATATTTCGGTTCCACCAGAAGGTGGAGGAGGCATTAACCATTTGTCTCCGTCAACAATCTTACTTCCTTGCATATCATTCTTTTCGAATCTCTTGACCGAAGCATATTCCGCTGCTGTTCTATTTAAGAATGTACTTGCAACTCTGTTAATTTTTGCTCCTGCGTCATTACCAACTCCTCTAGCCAATACAGTTCTATCTCCGAACTTAGCTGGACTATATGCAAAAACATGTGCTCCACCAGTAATTGCTGATGTAATACCATTTGGATTTGATTTACCATCATCAACAGGGGTTATTTCTTTTACTTCAGAACCAAAACCTTGTCTGTTTACACCTAATGTAGATAAATCTAGATTTTTAGAAATTGGGTTTTTTGGATCAATGTTGCCGCCATTGACTACGGTTGCCCCATTATTATTAATTTTTTTGCTGGGGTTAAGTTTAAAATCAGACATTTATACGTCTCCAAAATTAAAAATACAGTATGTCCAATCCTACAATAAGGTCCTAGTCCTTATGTATTATACACTATATTTTTCTTTGAATTCGTTTTTAGCCCTAGCTATTTTTTGAGAAATTGCTTGCCTTGATACCTTTAATTCATCTGCGATACTTGTTATAGAATAACCTTCTATGTAGTGTTTTACCAATAAATCTCCGTCTTTTATGTGTTTTATACATTCCTTAATTTCTAAAGTTTCTAGGTCTTTGTTTAAATAAAAGTCATCTTTTTGTTTATTAACTTTACATAAAGCAAGCCTGTTTCGCCAGTGTTTCTTCAAAAACGACAGTGACGTTAAGCATTGTAATATAACGCCTCTATACAAGAATGTTTCATACTTGACACCTTTGGATGGGTCAAAAAGCTCAAGAGACTTCATTATCGCCATAATCTTACAAGTCTCTATCTCGTCCTTACCTAGTGTTTTGTAGAATGTTTTGGCCGCATTAGCCATTATTAACTTACAATCTTCATCGTTATAAACTCTCTCAAATTCTTTATCAGTCACAACTTTCTTCATTTTTGCTCCTTATTTTGAATCTTTTATTTATACCTGTTCTTACATAAGCAAAATCAAAATACTTACCAAGTCCTATAATAAAAGTATATCTACCAGCAACTCTTAATAGTTCTATACCTTCACACTTATTAAGAATTTCTGCAACATCTTCTGTTATATCAAAATTAGTATGTCCTATCCAACATTCGTGACCTACAGATATTGATAAGTCTCTAGATATAGTTTTTGGCAATATTAATCTAGGGCCAAATTCTTCTATCTTCATACCTTTATAATTATCTTCGTAAGGTGCAGGCCCATCATCTTCTTTTACATCATCATCATCATCATCGTCATCATCTGTATTAAAAATTTCCCTACTTATTTCTTTTGATTTTTTTAGTATTTCATCTAAGTGATCTTTGAATGATTGCCACTTAATCTGTTTTGTTGTCATAAGATAATCCTAACATTATTGGCGAAATCAAAGGCTTCTTCATTTTTGCAGCCTCTCTTGCAAACTTTGCGGCAAATTTATTAAATGCATCTAATTGGTCATGCTGTTTCATATAAGTGTACAGATTTTGAGTAGCTATTGCAAAGAAATCCTTATTATGGATAGCTAACATAACATCTACAAGAGATTCTATAGAATCTTCGCTTTTATCTTTTAACAAGACAGTTATATCTACAACCCCTGGTTCTTTAGATGGTACAACAGATACAGAGGCAGCGGGTAAGGCATCTTTAAATGTTTCGCAATATTCCTGAAATTCTTTCAGCAGTTCGTCTCCAAGTATAAGTTTCTCTGATTTCTTTTCCTCCGGATTCATTTCTTGGTCGCTCATTATATATTTTCCTCATGTAAGTTACCATTTGATCTATCTGAGGCCCCTTAACTGAGGCCCAAGAACCCATTCTACCATTAAACCACTTATCGTCAAAAGCTGGTTCTAAAGGACCAACATCTATTAAATAAGAGTTTTCTTTGTTACAATACTCTGTATGGGCAGAGCAATTTGTAGTTATTACAGGCTTATTAAGTGCCATCATTTCCATTAGTTCTAAATTCCACCCTTCAGCCCTAGCTGGAAATAGACCACAATCCATTTGAGCCATTATCTCAAATACTTGCTTTTGAAGTGGTACTCTTTCTATAAACCTAACTTTTGAGCCATTTTTAGACATTAGAAACTTATTTTTCCATGTAAGTTCCTGATCTTGATTAAGGTGAGTATGGTTTCCACACATCAAATGTAGTTCTACATCATCTTTCTCGTCAAAAGCTTTATTAAATGCTTCACATATTACATCGTGACCTTTTCTCTTTTCCCATTTACCGCATGTAAAAAACCTAAAAGGCCCAGGTTGTCTAGCAACATTTAGAAGTTCTGGATATCTACCAACATTATGTCCTAGATTCACTACATCTATTTTATCTTCTTTAATACTACTAATATTATTAGTAACTATATCTTTTGCCCATTTAGAAGTTACAAACATTCTATCTAGTACAGAGACATTTATTTTTTCTCTAGATGAAAAACTATCTAACTCAAATATTGGGAATCCTATTTTAGGACCTCTACCAACAAACATATTAATATGCGGCAAATGCCACAATTGAAGACAAGGGGCATTTATGTCATAGTTTTCAGCATTATTTACGGCAAGCGTAATTATATTTACTTCGTCCTGAGAGTAACATTCTATACCACTAGTAACATTAAAAAAACTTACCTTCTCCCCAAGAAGTATAAGTTCTGATAATATATTCATTCCACATGTACCATACCCAGTAGTATTAATGGCACTCATAAAATTTATATTCATCGTTTAAAAGCCTTTAATATTAATTCATTCAAATCCTTAATCCCTTCCCCTATAAGTCTGCTAGATATAATCGAAGCATCCTTCTTTTTATACCCTAATTTCACTAAAGCTAGAACAGCATCAGAGAAAATTGGGTTTTCCTGCCTAACAGGCTTTGGGTTTTCCTGCCTAATAGGCTTAGGGGTGGGTTTAGCCTGCCTATAGATATAAACAGGCTTTTCCACCACTACAGGTTTCTCAACTATCCTAACTTCTTTTGGTTTTTCTGTATATATGGAACCAACTGGTATTAATATATCGTCTTCAAAGAAAGACTTTGTACCTTGGTTTCTGTAGTAAATTATACCAATAATTAGTAAGGATAGTATTAAGAAAGACATTATGTTTTTGCCGGTACTTGTGTTTTTAGAGCCTCTGAATCTGCATAATTGATTTCAAGTTTATCAACTATGACTCCATAAAAATCCCGATTCTTCCCGTCTTGACCAGCTATTGTATCCATTTCCAGCCGACCATCAATAAGTACACTAACTCCTTTTAGTAGTTTACTATTTAGTTTTTCTGCCGCAGCACCAAAAACCGTTGCTCCAATAAAAAGAGTCTTATCGCTAACTCTGTCATTTACAGCCATTCTAAACCTACAAAGGTTAGTTCCTGACGGAAGAACCTTATGCTCGCAATCCGCTGTAAGTCTGCCCACTAATGTTATTTTGTTGTAATTCATAATTTCTCCATTTTCGAAAGAGGTACTATATAATTAAGCGGCAAATACCGCCCATATTTCTTCTTAATTTTTTGTTGTTCAAAACTTTCTCTTGTGATTTTTCCCAGGATACTCGCTACTCTACTATTTATATCAAAATGCATTAAGACATAAAGTTTAGGGGGTTTTCTAGTCTCATACTCAGAAACCTTAACCTTTAATTCTGGTTCACCCTCACCGCTGTATGTTAATGTCCTTATTTCTATTCCGTCAAAATCTTCTCCACCGTCTCTTACGCTATATATGTTTTCATCTACTTTATCTCCACTATATAAAGACCATACTAATTCACCAACAACACCTAAAAAATGTGGCATGTACTGTTTATCTACTTTAAAATTAGTCTCAAATTCGCCCTGCTTATGTTCGGGCATTATTTGGTCTCTATTTCTAAAAGAGATATGTTTAGCATCATGCCTTTGTTTGGCTAAATCATAACAATACGTGATTTGTTTTTTGGTAAGCTTAATTTGCATCATTTTGTTATTTCTGTTAAATAACGATAAAAACAACCTTCAAAATCTGGCTTCTTATCTTTTATATGTTTTGTACAAAATGTAGATTTAGTAATATTCAATAATTTTGCCGCCTCTGTTGCAGATTCTATTAAAATAGTTTTTCCAGATATAAAGATTTTTTCTACAATTTTATTTCTTTTTTTCATATCGTACCTTTTTGTAGAAGAAATTTTTACACCTTTGTATTCATATGACCATTGATAATTATTACATGTCGCCCCATTATTAGAACAAGCATAAGACAAAGATGATTGTGCTACACCTATTTTTCTAGCGACTTCTCTGCATGAAGAATTCCATTTTTTAATAAACTTACCATCTAATGAATATTGATAAACAGATTTACTATGAATGTTTTTACCCCCTATTTGATTAGCCGCAGTTTTTATATTAGAATCACAAATATTAGTTAATATACCACCATCTTTAATTTTACCAAAATGTAATATTATTTTTTCCTCTAAGTCGCAAGCATCTTTATCAGATATATCTGACACTATTTTTATACTTATAATTTTCAAACCAAGAGATTTTATCTTTTTGATTTTATTATATTTTGCCGCATTACTTAATTTATCTCTTTTACAATTACAAGAATGATAGTTTAATCTATTGCCAATACCTTTCCCTATATAAAACGGTTTATATGGTATTAAAATGTCATTATATAGATATTCCCCAGGTTCTCTTGGGTCCAATAATGCGTATACATAGCTTTCTTTTTTCATGTGTATTACCTCTATTTAATATACACAAAAAATAAAACTTGTTTCCTGTCACTTTAATATAACCCATTTTGAACCGCCCATACCTCTAAACCTAACGCTCTGTATTCTACATATATTTGCTTACGGTCTTCGACACAAAAATCTATATTCCATTTTGGAAGAATATATTTCCGTATAAGTTCTTCCTTAATAATGGCGTCATTTCTATTATCACCAGCGTTTCTCATATATAATACAACATCATTTCTTGTGCAAATTCCTGGAAATACATGTTGATATATCCATTCTTTAGTATCTTCATAACAACAACCGTCTCTACCAGACAGAAAAATTGGTAGTGATGATTGATGACGAGCAAGCTTATTACATATAAGACTCTTAACTAAAGCTACAACATTTAGTCTAGGTCTATCTTGATCTACCTTATCCCAATCAAATGGTCTACGACCCCAAGATTCTCCCTTACCCATATCTGCAATAGTGCCATCTACATCTACTAAAATACAAGATGGTAAACCTTTAGTAGGAACTATCTTACGACCCTGTATTTCAACCTGTTGATCGTACATTTTATAAATAACATCTTCTGGAACAGAGTGTTCTCTTCTGATATTACGCTCAAGTAACTCATTAAGTGGCACATCAAAGAAATCTTTAACTTCGACTTCATAACCTAAAGATTTTACTCTTTGCAAAGTCTCATTAAAATATTTAGGGTTAATATTTGTATTATCATCAATTATATCAACACCTTGTTTTGCTAGATTCTCTGTAACTTTCTTAATGTGTTCAGTTACAGTTTCTTCGGTCTTTCTGCCTTCAACATATCCAGGATACTTTTCAGATGGACATAGGGTTCGCCTAAGATCGTCACGATTAATTCTGGTATAATTTTGGCCCAATCCTTTAGCATAAGTAGATTTGCCAGATGCGGGACAACCCCTAAGCATAAGATACTTCATTTATTTTCCTTTTAAGTAGTTAATAACCGCCATGAACCTATCCTTAACGAAACTTCTCCATCCAGATTTCAAATCAACCTTTTCTATCTTCAGTTGATGGTTTGCAATTTCGTCTCTGAGAATTTGTTCGTTATAAATTCTATCTTGTAGTACAAACCCTCTTGGAATTTCTGCTACTATATTGTATCCACAGCATCTAAGTTTTTGGAAACTATGATCTTTAGGTACAGTGACTACATTTAGTGGATTGACTTTTGTTACAAGAACCCTAGAATCTTCCCTAGCATACCAATTTACATAGTCCATAGCACCAACATGCAGACCACGACTACATTCTACAGCCCTATTAGGATCAACGCTTTCATAAGCAACCTTTGGACTTTCACCAACTCTGTTACTTATAGTCTTGCTATAGATATCCAAATAACCATCAGTTACAGCTTTATAAGCTAAAAACTGACCATCTTCTGTTAAAGGAAGATTCTTATGTCTTAGAAAATCTATAAGTTCAGCTATAGAGTGATTAGTTGGGTTCAGACACAAATTGTACATGAACTTCATAATCGGATCAAACTCGCAACCCTTAGATACTAAGTCTATTATCTTATCAGAAAGATATGTAGGAAGTGGTATTCCATCCCAGACTGGAATTCTAGATTCATAAGATATTATACCGTCTGATTTAAGCTTTAACGCTTCATTATTATTTAGGTATTGGGTAATATCTTCCGATTTTAGCAAAGCCTCTTTTATCTTATCGTAGTTAGGACTACTAGCAGTAATCATAAAAGGCTTTCCACCAAAGAAGCCATTAATTGTGCCACTGTTACTTATTACAAATTTCATCGCTATACCTTTTTCTTAATGTTTCTAATTCGTCCATATCAGCAATATACTCCAGAGAAGTCTTTCGAGAATTGCTGAAATAACTCAAAAGAGGATACCTGTCTTTCATTATTTTATTAAATTCCGGATCAAAGTCAATATAGTTTTGCCGAAATTTTTGCCGAATATCAAAACTTAAATATCTTGCAAAATTCATTAAATCAAAATCTTCTTGTGTTAATTTACAATTTGATTTTATTTTATTATATTCTTCATACTTTGTTACTAATTCTTGTATCTCCGGAATATTTATTTCTTTAGCTAAGTTAAAATCTTTAAAATAAATTAATTGAAAATAAGCGTCTATTTCTGCTTGATTTTTATCATAATAATCTTTAAAATGCTTTTCTATGATATCACTTAGTTTAGTCCAATTTTTACGACCAGTAACATCTTTCTTTTTACATGGTTTAATTGTATATACATCAATATCTTTACCTTCTAAAAAGGTCTTTAGAAATGTATAAAGGGTTCCAGTAGGAATTATATAACTATCATACAAGAAATATGAGCCACGACTTTCGTACATATATACGGCATCATCGTATTTAAGACTCATTTTTACTTCTTCAAATCTTCCAGTATCTTTATTGAATTTTGAACAAGAAAATGTAGACTTTTTGTGTCTTTGTAGCATTGGTTGAGACTCAATAATATCAGAAAGTTTTTCCAATACTATTTCATCTTCATTTGACGCTCCTATGGCTTTCTTAAAATCTTCAAGTGTGCCATTATATAGACGTATATAACTATTGCTTTTATATAATGCTAGAAACATACTTTTCTTTTGTTTGCTTTTTGGTATATCATTAATAACAACGCTTCGAATACTTAGTAAACTAATTGTAGAAACTTTTTGGCTATAAGTTCTTTCAGAATAAGAAAAGCTAAATAGATTATCTATATCAAAACTAGAAGTTATTTTTTTATCGTTAAATTTTCCACCAGCTTTAGCAAGTGGATTAGAACTATTATTACATAATAGACAGGCTTGATAGAAAGATTTACATTCTGCCAATTCTTTATCAAGTTTATCTTGGAATTCGTCTATTATAGCATGAACTCTATCTTCTATGTATTTAATTGTTCTAGAATCATAAGATAGGGATTCTCTACTTGGAGTTATATCTACAGAGCCTATATCGGCATGTATTACTACATGTATATTTCTTAGAAAGTTTTTAACATTAGAATTTTCTAATTGGTCAATATTAATACTATATTTAACTTGACCCATTACTAGGCTTGTAGAAATACTTTTGTATTGTGACCATCCATTACCAGAATAAGTTGGTGTAGATTTTGTTACATCTATATCGCTTGGAAATAGATTTGGTGCTACATCAAACCATCTATATACATCCTTTGCCTTTTGTCTAAATTCAAAAAAATCTTCTTCTTTTACCGGTACTTTTATACAAAGACCAGAATGTTCATCTGTTGGTTCTGAATGAAGTAGATTAATAGTTGGTCCATGAGTTTCCATTATTGCTACATATACATACTTAATACCGTTATGAATAGATTCGACGGTGAAAGAGTCTGTATAAGCAAATGGGGACTTACTACCCAAACCTAGACAACCAGTAGTGAGATTACTATCTGTTTTAGTACTTTCAAAATATGTACTATAAAGAGTAAGACAATCTTCTTTAGAAAGTCCCCTTCCATAGTCTCGAACCATAAAGTTAGGTTCTAGCCTAGTTGGGAAATATACATCAAAAGGTACTTCGGGCTTCCCGCAAGTTTTATGTTCATCACTTGCGTTTGTAGATAGTTCTCTAACTACAGCCTTTATTTTATCTGAATATAGTTTATCAGATAGTACCTTATAAGCTTTACTATTCGATTTGATAGTAAAGTTTCTTTTTTCTTCAACGCCACTAAAAACAGTATCCAACTTTTCTTCTACTAATTGCATAACAATACTACTTTAATTCTTCCCAGACAAAAGTTTTTAAATTAACAGGTACAACACTTTGAATATCTTCTATACCACAATCGTCGCAAAGAAAAATTGCATCACCATCATCTGTTACTTCTACGAAATCTGCGTCTTCGTTTCCACAGGCTGAACAGGGTTCAAACATGACAACCTTTCTTTTTTGGTTCTTTTAGAGCAAACAATATTCTTAACCGAGAACTTCATTCTATCAGAAAATTTCTGTTTGTCAACAGCCTTCCTAGCCTTTTTCTTGGATTTTTCGCTAGGAAGTTGATACAAAAATTCTCTTGGTATTTTTCTTCCATCATATACACGAAGTTTCTTTTCAACTTCTACAGTTTCATGCCAATTTACCCCTTCCCTGGATAAAGATGGAATAAAGAAATATGTCCTTCTATACTTAGGTTTCTTTCTTTGGGTAATACTCGGCCCATAGATATTTACAAGTTCTTGATTTGACAGGTCTCTATGTTCTGGAAGTATTATCATACGCTATACTCATGCACTTTCTTTTTAAGTTTATTGTTGTTAATAAATTCGCCATCTTTATAATCCAAGGTGGATAATTCGTCCAAGCATATAAATCTAGTTCCTTTATAATGAAAATCTAAATTCATATGGTAATGTCCAAATATGTGTACATTAGGTTTATGTGAGTCATAACAGCTTTGTAGCAACTGTTGTGTATTTGTAGTAAATGTATCTGGATTGTAACCAAAGTGTTTTAGAATTCCGGCTACACCAATCAACTTAGATATTTCTTGTGGGCATCCATGAGAAATCATAACTTTTGGCTTTGCTCTTTTATAAGCCTTCAAAGCCTTGTTCATTTCAGAACGTGTTAGTTCTTCATCTTTCCACCAGATTTTATTAGGAAAGATTCTTTTATTAGTCTCTATCCTAGTTTTACAATCTATAGAAAATTCGCCTCTTATAAAAAAGAAATCTAAACCACCATGAGAAGCCTTGCCATAATCGCCTAAGCAATGTTCTAGCTTAACATCGTAATTATCGTGATTTCCTCTTACGAATTTAAAATGATTAGGGTCTAGATAATCTATTATAGGCGAGTAATCAAAACCAAGATCACCAATCTGTAATATATAATCAGACCCATTAATAACATTAAACAGTTCATGGTATTTACCGTGAACATCACCAACTATAGTAAGCAAATTAACTCCTAACTAGGCTTATTATCAAGCCACGCTCTTGTAATTGCAATTTCAGTCTTAACTCGGTCAGGTACTTTCTTTTCGTGACCTTCAGAACCAAGTACGTCGCTATATACACCAATTCTATCGGTAGCAATCTTTCTTGCGGCTTCCTTGCGGAACTGGTCAGGAGAAGACGGGGTACAGTAAGACCAACCAATCTCTCTTGTATCACGATCTACAGCAAGACAACCAATTAGCTGACCACGATTCTTACCGCGATTCTTGCGAATATAGCGGAAACTAACATTATTTCTTTCCATTTTAGACCTTTCTGATCTGAGAAAAACAAACTACTTTAGGACAACAATATTATTTTAACATCCGTTCCGGATTTGTCAAGTATGATGGTCCGGATTTTCTATTTTTCTTTTGTCCATAATTCTTAGAATTTCGTTTAACGTGTAAAATGTATACTTTTTGTGACCATATCCACAAGTATCTATACCAACATCCATACTAAGACCATAATCAGGTAAAGACCCATGAGAATGTCCATATAGATGTATAACTCCTTTATGAGACTTGTCCCAAACTCTATGAGAGTAATGTGACATAAATATTTTCTTATGTACTAAAGTTACACTTGACACAAGAGAATAAGTTTTGAACAAAGAAATTAAATAGGGCGACTCATTTATTCGTTTGTCGTGATTACCTGCGACATAGTGTATGGGGCATTTAAACCTTCGTATAAATCTCTCTATATCTCTCTCGTCACCAAAACACAGATCGCCCAAGATATATATTTCGTCTTCATAAACTAATCTATCTACTTGGGCTTCTATATGGAGATTCATTTCTTGTAGGGAGCTAAAATCCCTATAACCAGACTTCCACCTAGAACACGTTTTACTTGCTATGTTTTTATGATTATAGTGTAGGTCTGAGGTAAAATAAATCATTTAAGAACAAGGACTCTTTGTTTAGGAATAATATTTCTATTAACCGATGTACTTTGTACATAAACATCCCATGATACATCTAACAAAAACGCCACATGATTTTTTAATACTTGTTTCATTATACTAATGCCTTTCTTACATCTTCGCTTCTAACGTTAAATCCAAGACCTTTTAAATGTTTCATAGCCACACCAATACTTTTACCAGAATTATCAAGCCCCAAAGGTCTGATGCGTAAAACTATTTCTTCTACAGATAAATATTTTGGCAGATATTGTTCTATTTCCTGATTCTCTTTTAGATATTCCTCTTTTTTAGTTAAAGTATAAGTTTGAGTATTATCTGAATGCAACTTTTCCATAACCTTAATAGGCTCTTTACCATAAAGCTGACACTCCCCCAAAACCCATTTTAATAGTTTTGTATCTTCTCGTTTAAGAGTTTTTTCTCTAATAAGATTGCTCAATTGTTCTGTGTTCATTTTATTATTTCTTTACTTTAAATACTTCAAAGAAGATATTTTAAACGTCTCACTCCAAGACCACTTATCTCTTACAAAACAATTAAATTCTGCTGCTGTAAGTTCCAATTCGTCTCTAGTATCCCATTGTACCATATCAATAGCGGCTTCATATTCATTACTAAAACATTTAGGAGATTCCATATCTACCCCTACTTGATTTATTATTACAACATAATCGTCTTGTTCTTTAACTTCTTCATCTGTTAAATTAGCTACTCTATTAATCAATTCTTGTTTTCTTATAGACAAATCTTTCTCAGCTTTTTCGAAAGATTTTTTAACCTTTTTTAAAAGTTCCTGTTTATAGTTTTTAAGAGCTTCTTCATATTTTCTAATATGTTGAGATTTATTTTGTACCAAAGTAACAAAAAGGTCTTGCCTATCTACAATAACAGTCCTAGCGTTTTGGTCTTTTATTGCTATATTAGCCATTTTTTATAATTTACCATACAGTTATACAACCTAGTGGCCAGGGTCGGGATCGAACCGACAGAATCAACACACTCTAAATGTGTCCGCTTTGCCAAAATTGCGTACCTAACCAAATTCTAATCAACAGAATCGAAATTGTGTATAATCATATATCAAGTCTTAACTATGGAACTATATATGATAAATACACAAATATGCGATACTTGTAATAAAAGTTTTGAAAGACCAGTCGGACAAATAAATAAATACATCAATAAAGGATATAAAGTTTATTGTTCTCAAAAATGTCATTATATTGCGCGAAACTTAAAAGTTAAATTAAATTGTAAAAATTGTGGTAAATCGTTTGAAAAAGCTAAAAATCAATTTGAAAAAACTAAAAATCATTTTTGTTCATATTCTTGTTCAGCGACCTACAATAACAAACATAGAAAAAATGGTCTTAGAGTATCTAAACTTGAAAAATATTTACAATCAAAACTACTTTCTATTTATCCAAATTTATCATTTGAGTTTAACAAAAAAGATATTATTAATTCTGAATTAGATATTTATATTCCAAGTTTAAAGTTAGCGTTTGAACTAAATGGCATTTTTCACTATGAACCAATATATGGTGAAGAAAAACTGTTAAAAATTCAAAATAACGATAAAGGTAAATTTCAGTCTTGTATAGAAAAAAATATATCTTTATGTGTTATAGACACATCTTCACAAAAACGGTTCACAGAACAATCTTCTCAAAAGTTTTTAAATATAATAACATCTATTATAGATTCTAAAAGTGCCTCTAGCAAGGCTTGAACTTGCGCTTTCGAAATTTTAAATTTCGTGACTCTGCCGATTGGTCTATAGAGGCATACTCATACTAAACTAAACGTCTTATATCGGATTTGAACCGATGATCTTTGCCGTGACAGGGCAACGTCCACTCCATACTGGACCGATAAGACATAAAAAATTAATAACCCATATCAAGTTCTTGAGCCTGATCGGCTAATTCTTGAAGTGCTTTTAGCCGTTCTTCGTAAACTGATTCTTCTACTTCTTCTTCTTCTTTTTCCATAATAATACCTCTTAGGTATGTTTTATACTAAAGGTAGAATTGCTCGCCAAGCCTCATAA
>Ga0169931_10006894_pt1 | contig 16977 bp, 13 predicted proteins | sample Kivu_15m_20L_FD_129675 | JGI IMG/M metagenome (GOLD analysis project Ga0169931, IMG submission 129675) | Freshwater microbial communities from Lake Kivu, Western Province, Rwanda to study Microbial Dark Matter (Phase II) - Kivu_15m_20L... | ecosystem: Environmental > Aquatic > Freshwater > Lake...
AAAATCCCTCCCTTATTTTGATCGTTTAGATTATGTATCTATGATGACTCAAGAGCATGCATTCTGTATTGCTATAGAATCTTTAACTAAAACGATCTCCCATACTGCTTTATATGTTCAAATTCGTGTACTATTCGATGAGTTAACTCGTATTCTTAATCATCTATTAGCTTTATCGTGTCATTCACTCGATGTTGGAAACATGGCACCAGTATTCTGAGCTTTTGAAGAAAGAGAACGTTTAATGGAGTTTTACGAACGAGTTTCCGGTGCTCGAATGCATGCAGCTTTCTATCGTCCAAATGACATTGACTGAACCGGTCTTAACTATCAATTTTTTCTTGATGTTGCTTTATTTGCAAGAGACTGTTTTAAAACGTTAACTGAGATTTTTACTGTACTTACTACTAATAGAATTTGAAAATCTCGATTAGTTGGTGTCGGTAGTATTAATTTAAACGATGCTATTGCAAATGGTGTGACAGGTCCTGTTATTAGAAGTGTTGGTGTAAAAAAAGACATGCGATTTTTAAAATCCGAAACTTACTCTCATTACTGATTTCTATCTATTCAAGGATATTTAGGTAAACGAGGTGATAGTTATGATCGATTTTTGATAAGACTTCGTGAAATGTACGAAAGTGTCAACATTGTTTTCCAAATTTTAGCTAACTTGACTAATATTTCATACAAAGACACTACTAACTTTAATAATTCAAAAACCAACTTTTTTAACTTTTTTGATACATTGTATACGGAAAAATATAATAAATTGAACTATAATACCAAGTATACATCGATGGAAAGTTTAATTAACCATTTTAAACATTATAGTGAAGGTATTAGAGTTCCACGTGGTTTTACTTATAAAGCTGTAGAAGCACCTAAAGGTGAGTTTGGAGTTTCACTAATCTCCGACGGAACATCTAACCCTTATCGATGTAAAATTCGAACCCCTGCTTATCATCATATGCAAGTAATGTCTCGAATGTCTCAAGGACATTACTTTGCTGATTTAGTTACTATTCTTGGATCAATTGATATTGTTTTTGGTGATGTTGATCGTTAAAATACGTACCTCTTCTTTTATTTTGTGTATTTCTATCATTCGTGAAGAACAGTGAAAACTACTAGATAATCATAGACGCAAACTTTATGTTAAATTTGAACTTAAAAATAAACTTTTGAAAAGTATTATTAATAACCACAACATCCCACTATCACACCGTTACCTTGCTTTTTTTCATAAATCTAATTTACCTCGATCCTCGTCTATTATTCAACAATGTAATCGTTGCGTTCAAACTGGACGCAGTTACAGTGTTTTAAAAAAAACCCAATCTTCACGTTTTCATTTCCGTTTCGAGTCGTATAAAGGTTCATTACCTGGCGTTCGACGTCATAGCTGATAGAGTTATATTGATAATTTATTTTTTGTAATACTTATAAAATATAAGTATTTGTGAAAGCATGATTACTTTATCATTGAACAAAGTACTGAGCAATTTTAACCGCACCTATCCTCTTTCATGCCAGTTCTGATGGGTATGTTATGCATGCATATTTTACTATTTCAGAAATGACTGATATCTATGGTACTTATGTACTAGTTTTTATGATTCTTGGAATTACTGTATATTACCGTAATACTTTATATCGAGTTTTTTTATTTTCAACAACAATTAGAACTAAACCTAATGGGGAAGTTTTAAAAAAACGTACTGAACTTTTTAACAATGTTACTAATAGAATTAAAAACACCACTTTAATTACTAACTCTTATCGTAATTTATATAAAGTTATATCACCCTTGTTTAAAAATTTAAACTACCGTTTAAAAAAATAACAAAATCTTTTTGTGTATAATTGACATTTTTACAATCTATATTCGACTTTTTTTTAACTCTTTTAAATATTGACTCTGAGCTTAATTTTCAACACTTACGTGATAACTTTATATATATTTATGCGACAGATTATACTTTAATTTTTACCTTAAAAATAACTCTTTGTTTGTCATTTTTAATTGTCATACGTGGTTGTGTACCTCGATATAGATATGATTTTTTAACTAAAATGGGTTGAGTTAAATTTTTAGGTTACGTTTTAACAATATTTTTAATGTCTGTTTTATTATTTTTAATATGATAGTATTTTATGAGATTTTTTACGACTTGAATCGTACGTCTTTTTGTACGTTGCCAAAATATTATTAGTTATAACTTAACACCTTATTTTAAATTTCTTAGTAAATTTATATTTAATGCTTTAACTGTCACTTTCTTAAATAACTTATTTTTTTGAAAAGTATCAAACTATGCAGATGCTTATTGATTTTTATATAGTAATAAACGTACTTTACATGACATTAGATATCTATAACAATAAAATTAATGTTAATTTATTTGTTAAAACGATTTTTTGGAAACTAGCTTAATCGGTAAAGCCCTAGATTTTGGGTCTAGTTAGTATAGGTTCGAGTCCTGTGTTTCCAATTAATAGTAAATTTAAATTTTGTACACTTTTTTAATCATTTAAAACTTAATATTGCTCGTAAATCTTTCTTTTTTGACATACATGTAAATAAAAACATTTTAAATTTAATAGGTCTTTTATATAAACTTAATGTAATTAGACGTTTTATCAAATTAAACACTAAAACGTATAGAATATTTCCTTCTTGAAGAGATACCTACTCTACTTCTACATCTATTAAAGTACATTACCGATCTTTAAATCCCATTAAATTACACTTAAATTCCTTACAGCTTTTAAAAATGCAAACTTTTAACTCACACCTTCTTTTAAATACATCTAAAGGTCTCTTAACTCATAAAGAAGCTATTTTAGCTAAAGTTGGGGGTACTTTAATTTGTACTATATTCTAATATTAGTTTAACTTTTATAATAAATTTATATTTTATGAATTCTAATCAAAAATCCACATTTAACCTACGTTTCAAAAGTCATTTTAAAAGCTTAAATTTCTATTCTATGCCTAATTCCATTTTATTTGTTGTTCGAAAACGCTTAAATTTAATCTTTTATATATTAACTTTAATTTGTTGCTGTCTTTTTAGTATTTTATAAAACTGTCTCGACTGTTGAAATTCCATCCCTATTTTAAATAGTATTATAAAGGAAAAACGTAATAACTTTTGTAAAACAACAATTAAAATTAGTAAGATTTTCACTTAATAACGTTTTATATATTATTTAATTATGTGTATAATTGACCAATTTTAAAAAACTTTTATTAAAAATAGTAACTATTAAAAACCAATACACTAATAGTGTCAAAAAAACTTGAGTTTCCAAAAATTTAACAAATTTACAAACAACACCTTTAAATAATATCGTGTATAATAGTAAATTCTCCACGAATCCTATAAATTTTTCTCAATACACACCTTCTATTTTTAAGCAACCAATCTTAGATAGTAATGTAAGTTTATATTTACTTAATAATGTTTCGTACCAATCAATTTTTAACTTTAATTTTATGTATTTTTTACAAAATACTATTAAATTAACTATGGTCTATTTATTAGATGTATGAAAACGAACTATTGGGGATGGTTTTATTTATCTTAGAGGTCTTTTTATTATATTTTTTATTGATGCCTGTTTAACCGATGATGAGCCTATTTGAGAACCTGTCGAATGAAGTTTAGTTCAATCATGAATTATGTTTATTTTTTTATTTGCATGAATTGCTGAAAATTTAATTTCTAGTCGATATGGTAGTTACACTGGTCGAGATAAACGCGTTTGAATTTCTTGATATAAAACTTTTTGACTTGTTGAAGGTTGATACGCTCTTTCGTTAGGAGCAGCTTGTTTGTGAGTTATGGTTCCCTTTTATTTTGAAATTACTTATAGTACTTCATTTTTAGTTTCTTGATGAAATTGGTATTCTAGAGTATTTTTTTTTAAATTTATTAGTTTATACACTATTATTTTATTTATTGCTTATTTTTTACAAATTAATATTCGTTATGCGAATTGACGAAAATCGTTTGTTTTAATTCTCTTAATCAATTTTTTTTTATCTTATCTTATTTACATTCATTTTTTTATGACCTTCTTTGGATATTTTACTGATGCTAACTGGTATCATAAAACTCGCCTTGTGGACTATGTACAGTTAAGTCACGAACCTAATAAATGATCTTGGGGTACATCCAAACGTGATCATTTTTCCTATCATAAATCTAGTACAGTCTTCTGATTCAAAAATGATGGCCCTTTTGCTAGCTCATTCCTGTTCATTAATATACTCTTTTTACTTTCATTGTTTTTATTATATTTTTATTGAGTTACTCTTATTCGACGAGTTTATGCAACGCAAGAAGTTACATATACTTATACAACGTATTGTATTTCAGGTTTAAAACAATTTTTTTATTTTTTTCTGTTTCTATTTTTGTTCATATTCTTTAGTTTTATGTTTAATTATTGAAGACTTCCCATTGAGTTTTTTTGAATTTTAAATACCAACTCGTGATTTTCAAATTTTAGTCATATCCTTTTCGACTATTGAATTTTAATTAAAACACTTTTTTAATATTAATAGCTATATTCTGTGTTATTCGTCAAAGCCGCTAAAGCTCTCGCCTTAAGTGTAACTTTTTTACCTTTAATGGGTTGTGCAGTCGCAACTGGACTCGTTTTCTCCGCTTTAATTAAAGGGATTTCTTATGCCCCTGAACAAGAAGATGTACTTTTCAATTATTCAATTTTAGGTTTCGCCTTTATTGAAAGTTTCGCATTCATGCTTTTCGCCGTCGCCGGTATTGTTTACGCTTTCTAGATTGGATCCTCAAAGGATTTTTCAATTAATATGGGTAATATGAGCAATCCTTCAATAAATCGTTGAGGTATAAATATTTTTTGATATAGTTTTTGATATTCAGATAATAGATATTCCGAAAACTTAAAACAAGATTCACTTTTTATAAAACTTTTAAATTTATATTTATATCACGGAATTAATATATCGTCAAATATTTTTGCGAATGTATACTGATATTCGAAACAGTTTAGTCTACTTCAATTCCCTTCTTACTCACGACAATTAACCTTTAAAAACCCTCTTTTACAGACGCAATCATCGTATTCATTACGACATAAAACCGATAGTATTTATCCAATGAAATTATGATTATTAAAATATAATAACTGAATTGTAATTAATTTATACTGATTTCAACCATTTAAAAAAAAACACAAAAAAAATCAAAATAGTAAATTTTTAACTCGGGATTTATTTATGACACCAGAATCAAAAACATCAAATTCAATTCGGAAAATCAAAACTTTATTTTCGATCAACTTTTTTAATAAACTTACTAGTAAATTATATTATCAATTTTAGAGTTATTTTTTTTTGTAGATTTTTTTTGTAACTAAAATTTTACATTTTAGTTTTATCAACTATTTAGAACTAGATAAACTATCTATCTATTCCTCTCAACATAATGATTATAAATCTATACAAACCCCTATTAACTTTAATGTTCATATTGAACTATTAATGTTCCAGTCACCATCAAAATCTACTTTACGTGATAAGACTTTTATTCAATACTCTTCTCTTGACAGTTTAAATTACATTCAAAATTCTCAAATTGTTTCAACCTTTTTATTCTTACGCCAATCCACTATTACCTCTTTTTTCACAACTAATCTTATTGATATGCCCATTTGTTTTAAAAAAAGTAAATCACTTTATTCAAAAACTTTTGAATTACCTTTATTGAAGGTCACAAATTTAATTATGCGTGGAGGTGCACGAGAACAAGTCATTAAGAGTATTACGTTATCGTTTACAAAATGTTTTGCAAGAATTTTTAAAAACTTAAACTTGTTAAATTATACTAAATGGGAATATTTATATAATTGCTTTTCTACATCACGTTATTCTCCAAACGACTTATTTAACACTTTTACATTAGACAGTTCTTTAGATTTACACTCTAAACATACTCTTACCGACGGTAATTTAATTTTTAGTGATTCGCTATTTTTAAATAAGTTTTTATTTTATAAATTGAATGAGTTTTTACCACTTTTTAGTTTTTATATTCGAAAAGTCGATAAAAGTATTAGAAAACATTCTAGAGGTAAATCTGGTAAATATACTATTATGTGAAAATACGTACCTATTTATAAAAGACTTTATATAACTACTAGATGACTTTTAAAAGATTTAAAATTCCAAAAATCGAAAACTTTTAATGAACGACTTTTTAAAACGCTAGAAACCTTTTTAACTAATCCTGAAATTAGTTTTGTTTATAAATTACGTAAATTTACTCATTATTTCGTATTTCAAAATTTTAAAAAAACACTTTTCAGAACTTTAAAATCAACGTCATAGTTGATGTTGAATTCATTATGTTGTGGTATGGTAAAAATCAAGTTACTAATTTTAAATATGTTTATAAACAAAACTCTTACAGATGTAATATATTTACTAAAACATTAGCCTTTAATGTTTTCAAACATAATAGTTTATCATATACGAGTGTATTTCTCTATATCCCTTTCGGCTGAAATTTAATTTTATTACAATCTAAACATGTTAAATTATGTACGAAATTGTTATATCTATTTTCACCTATATATTTTTTCAAAATCTCAATATTAGCACCTAATTTACGATGATTCTATGATAATCAAACTAGTACGTTACTACTTACTAATCGATATACCCCTAATTTTTATAAATTATATTTTAAGCACATTGTTAATATTTTTTATAGTTTCTGTAAACTATTCTTTTTAAAGTTAAAATTTAAAGGTAAGGGTTACTATATTTATAAAAATAGTAGAAATACTATTACTTCCCAGTTCGGTCATTCTCACCGAATTTATATTTATTCCTACTTTTTAGCGGTCAAATTTTTAACTAAAACAACAGTCTTTTTATTCGGGTCTTCAAAAAAGGATATTCTAACAATTGGTCATTCAATCAAAAATGCAAAATTTATTAATATTTTCACTGGACGTGGGGTTAGATTTGCTCGTCAGATTATTTATAAAAAAACTGGTAAAGTCAGCTCTTATCGATAATTTCATTATATTTATTATATTGTGTATATTTAATGTTTACAGAATTTTTAACGCAACTTTCTCGCCGTTTTATTAAAATTATATTCTCCTACTTATCTTGACAAACCAACGAAATTTTTTTTAACCCTTCCTTTTCGATTATAATAGTTCTTTGCTTATCTTTGTTATCTTTATCTATTATTCTGTAAAAATTTTATTGTTTTGTTTGGGAGATTTCGAAGTTTTTTTTTCTGTTGCGTCTGTAACTGTTTTAGGTTTTATTGTTTACAATGTAATTAACTGTTTTAGTTTTCGAGAATTATTAAAAAGATTTGGATTTCTTAAAATCTCGCGTAGAGATTTTTATGAATGTGGTTTCAAACCTACCAAACAACGAACAATTCGTTTACCTATTCAATTTTTACTTATTTGTGTTTTTTTTTTACTCTACGATATAGAATTAATTTTCTTATTCCCTTTTGTTTCCGGAGTAACTTTTATTGGTTTGTACGACAGTTTAATAATTTTTTTATTCTTTTTACTACTTTTTTTAAGTTTAGTTGTCGATTTCAATAGACACGCTCTTGTATGACAATATTAATACATTAAGATTTTAAGTCAAATACGTTTAAACGTATGTTAGAAGGTAGATATTTCCGCCGAGTTCAGTGAGGATATCACCCAATTTTTCAAAATATTGATGCAGTTACTAACTGAGGGTGAAATTTAGTTTCATTATCAGGTGTTATTTTCTCTTATTTAAACATCTTTGTCAACCGACTAGTTTTACCCTTTTCAAGTGTTACTTCTATTATTGGTTTTATGTTATTATTAACTATTGTTATGCAACTTATGTCTGGTTTCTTTTTAGGTTGATATTATATCCCTGAACCTGGATTAGTTATTGAACTTCGAGAAGAAATGTTTAATGATACCCGATTTGGTGCTGAAGTTTTTTATATGCATGTTCGTGGAGTCGATACTATTTTTGTTTTATCTTATATGCATATTTTAAAAAAAATTTATCTTAAAAATTATGTAACTTCTGAATCTGATGGATGATTACTCGGGGGTTATGCCTTTTTCTGATTTCATTATATCGTAGCTTTAGGTATCTCTTTAAGTGCCACCCACTTAAGTGATTTAACTTTAACAATTATTGCTAATATTTTCTGATCCGTTTTTAATTTTGCTTATAAAACTTATTATATTATTTTTACTAATAAACATTTAAATACTGATCAATTAACACGACTTATGGTTTTACATTACTTTACTCCTTGATATTATTTATACCTTGTTCAATTACATGTAATGTTTTGTCATGAATCTTGAGATTCTGATAGTGGAGAAAATGTATATGAAGATAAATCCGGTTCTTATATTTCATGATTTTATGATGCCTTTTTAAAAGAAATTCAAGACGCTTGATATTGAACTCTTTTTGTATTTACATATTTTTTCTTACACCACTTTAATGGTAGTACAGTAAACTATTTCTTCTTTGAACGTTGAAATATTTCTGAACTTGATGAAATTCGTTTCTATGGGGTTGCTCCTCATTGATATTTCCGACCTTTAATGGGTTTGTTAGTTGTCTCACCTTCTCATTATGAAGGTCTAATGTGAATGGGTTTATGATTCATTTTATTAGCAGCTTTACCTATTATCTATAATGCTTATAACTCTAATAACAATTATTTACCTGTTATTCCTATGCAATCTTCGTTATTACAAACTTGTTGTTTTATTTTATTTATGCTTTCCATGTATTGTACTGCTAGTATGTTACCTTGTGGACGTTATTACTATGCTCCTGAAGGTGGGTATGTAGGAAATCCTTGAGTTAAATTCTCTTATCAGTACGCTTACTTATATATGGCTTGAATTTTACATCATTTAGATACTATTGAACATTTTGGTTTCCAATTTGTTCAAACTGTAGCTCGTCGATGCCTTAGAGTTTATAAAAAAGCTTTAGTCAGAGCTCGTTATAGCGCTATTAACTATACGAATTATACTAATAATTCTGATTCAGCCAAAACTCGATTTTCTAATAATTATTATAACACCGCTTTAATTAGCTCTATTAAACACACAAATAGATAATATAAATTTTTTAAATTTATAGTCCAATTTTAATGTACTAAATATTATCTTTTCATGCTTTTAACACGTATCGTTTTTTCATATAATGCTTGACAAACCTCGAAGTCTAATTTAATTAATACTGTCCTTACGAATTTTTTAGAAAGCTTTATTTTTCTACGTAATTATTACATTCTTAACGATTTAATTTGACAAGATGGTTTTTTAATTGATTTTCTACAAAAAAAAGTAGTTGACAAATGAATGAGAAAATTTTTAATTTACTCAGCTTACTTGTTTAATGAACGTTTAGTTTTTGATTATGTAGTTCGTTTTTACATTGATCTTATTGTCTGACCAACATATAGAATTAATATATACGAATTTAATAATGTATCTTCAACTTTGTTAGTTACTTTATTCCTTTTAATTGTCCTTTTCTTGATATTTAGTTTAGTATATGTATCTCTACTTTTTTTTTAATACTAACTTGCTAATAGATAATATATTTGTTTTAAATGAGTGAAAGTGGTTTAATTATAGCTTTATTTACAGTTTTGTTTACTTTATTTGTTGTTTTGACCGAACGAAAACTCCTTGCTTACGCTATGCGTCGTATGGGACCAACCCTAATGGGGCGAAATGGGGCTTTTCAAATTGCACTAGATTTATTTAAATTATTGACAAAAGATATTTTTTTAATTCCCCGACCAACATCAGCTTTAGCACCTGTTTTCTTAACTTTACTATATTGTTGTCAACTAATGTTCTCTCAAAACTTTATCTGAGGACCCTCAATGTTTCTATTTGAAAATGTAGATTCTATGGTTTTATATCATCTAATTCTCATTCTTTTTGGTAACATATTTTTCACTGTTGTAGGGTTATTAAGTCAATCACGGTATGCAATTATTGGAACTGCTCGATCATTAGTTCATGTCATTTCATTAGATATTTTTGTAACTATTGTCTACTCATTATTAGTCTTTAGTTCTCAATCAGCAAATTTTCATGACTTTGTTTTAGTTCAAAATATGTATTGATTTATTTTCTTATATAGTCCTGCTGCTTCAGGATTTTTAGTATTATTTTTATTAGAATCTAAACGAACTCCATTTGATCATGCTGAGACGGAAGCCGAAGTTGTTGCCGGATATGCTGTCGAGTATAGTGGTCCTATGTTATTAATAATTTTTTTAGCTGAATATTTACATCTTGTCATTGCATCAGTTCATTTTGTTTTATTTTTTATTGGTGGTTGATTTACATTAGAATATTTATGATTTTTACCACCCATCTTTGTAACTCCTCACGATACTTTTTATTGATTTGAGTTATTTAATAATTTTATTAGAATATAATAATATAATATACAGTTTTTCGGATTCATTTTTTTTTACAACCGATCATTTAATTGTATGATTTATTCCTATTATACAATTCTACTTATAGTACGTTTAATTGTATTTGATAATAATAGAAACTAATTTTATTTTAACTTTAATTTTTATGGGATTTTTATTTTTGATATTAAATTTATTTATAAGTTCAATAACAGGTTTCACGTGATTCTTTGATTGGGTTAGTAGAATTGATATTAATGATAGTTTTATAAACTTGTTTAATTTTTTTTGAACCACATTTCTATATCTACCTTCCTTTTTTTTCTTAATATTACTAATTAATGTATTATCGACCAATTTTAAATCTATTAGATCACTATCAATATACTTAGTCACTCTTTATATACTTTATAATATTGAAATTTTCGACTTTTTAATCCTAAATTTAAATTTTGAGATAAGCAACTTAAATATTACGGGTGTAAACCTTTTATTAACAAATAACTTAAACAAATACCACCCTTTAATTTTTTACACCAGTGTTGTTTTATTGTTAAATCTTCTTTATCAAAACTATAGTATATGGTTTAACTCGTTACTTTTTACTAAAACTTACATATCAAATTATACCTATTTTAATATTAATAGTGTTACTGTGATAAATTTATTAGCCTTATTTTTAGGAAGTTGATGGGCTTTACAGGAGGGAACTTGAGGTGGTTGATGAAACTGAGATCCATCAGAAGTTCTAGGTCTTTTATTCGCATTTACTGGATTACTTTATTTACACTCACGAATCACTTATTTAACGACTCAGTTAAGTTTATATAGACTCGTATATATAGTTATATTAATAATTTTTAGTTATATATTTATTCAACTTAATTTTGATTTAGTTTCGCACAATTTTGGATCAAAATTCTTCTTCTTCTTTAATAATAACTTATTTTTTTTAGAGTTGACGTTGTGACTCGTTGTAAACTTTTGAGTTTTCTTGTACTTTATTCAAAACGCTATACTAAACACAGTTTTAATTAATATTACTAACTTTACAGACCATTTTATAAAAAAAAACAATTTAATTGTTTGAACATTAGTTTTATATCTGCTTTTATTTACGTTAATTATCTTTAGCTTTATACCTTTAGTTAATTACTTCCTATGAGTTTATTTTCACATTAATAGTTTAAACTTTATTATAAAAAGTAACATTATTATTATATGTCTAATTTTAGGATCTGTTCTACCTTTCATTTCTATTCTTCGTACCCATCTACTTTTAATTTATTTGTTAGTTTTATTAAATTTACCATCACTAATTTCTGTCTTCACGTTAAGTTTAATTATATCTTTCAAATTTAGCAAGTGATTGCATAGTTTATTGATTATATTGTTTGTAAGTAATATTCTGTCATATAACACACAATTTATTTATTGATATACGTTCACGGAATTGGTCGATTTAATTTTCGATTCAGAACTTTTAGAAAAACGTGTTGAAATTTATAGTTGTAATAATCACTTTATTGATTACATTAACTTATCCCAAACGTCTACTCAAACACTATTTAATACTTGAAATGTTTTTTATTTGAATAATACTACCAGTTTAAATAATTTTAATTTGTTATTTAATGGTAGCAGTTTTGTTAATTTATATTATTTATTCGTAAATTGACAGCATTCAGTGTTATTTATTGAAACAAACTACCTCAATAATATGTTAGAAGAGGTTTTATTCTTATTACTTATAATTACAATAGGAGTCCGCAACTTAGATATAGATTTTTACCGTACAAATTATTAAATAGTAACTTAGTTTAATGAAAACATTGACTTTTAAAAGTTAAAGACACCTAGTTAACGGGTAGTTACCCTTGTTTAAACGCCTTTACAATTGAATTAAATTTAAAACTTTACCATCGTCAATACTTTTTAAAAATCGTTTATTTGTTGAAAGAGACTCAAAACATCGTCGTGTAATGAGTAATTTTGGTTTAACGTTCCGAAACTCAAAATGATCAGATTATGCTATTAAAAACATTACTATGTCATCATTAACTACTTTTATTAGACTAATTCGTAATACTTTTTTATCTATTATATTTGTGTGTTTTGTTTTATCTTATACTTATTACTATAATTACAATATCACTTACAATAATCTTACGTATATTTTATGATCTTTTTTTGAAGATGTAAATTATTTAATCGCTTATTCTTTTTGGACAGTAACTTTCACCATTAGTTTCTTACTACATATGTTATATAATAAACTTTTTAACTTTGTTTACGGTACTCAAATCATTACAAATGAATCCTCAGTAAATAACAATCTTATTGTTAAAACTTATAAACCTGCAAAAAACTTACAATCACCTATATTTATATCCTTCCTTACTAACCCAAACAATGCCTCAAGTAATGTACATATGTTAGAGAATTTATTTAATCAAAATAGTTTTTCAAGTTCATGATCAACTTTTTATAAGTCATTCAAGTACCTATACAGCACTAACGCAAACTTACTCGATATTAATAGCTCGTCACATTTAAATAACCTAACTAGTATAAATTCTAGTGAATGTTATGCACCATTTGAATTGACTTCATTTATTAATGCATCTATTTTCAACTCTCTACAAAATACCTCATTGAATTATGATTATTCTTTGACAACTAATCTTAATAATCAATGAAATCTATATTCGTTTGCTACTGAGATTAATAAATACAATAGTTTAATTAGTGGAAAGAAAAACTTATTTTATTTAAATAAATTAAGTTTTAACAATTTTAACAATCTAATCACCAATTATCCTGAGTTATTTTCATTATCTCAATCGTTGTTAGATCAAACTAAAGTAGTCAAGTGAAATCGTTGATTATATCGTTATAATGTATTACATCGCAAAACTATTAAAAATTCTCATAAATTAACTATGGTTAAAAAATTAATTTCAACCGGATTTTATGATAATTCTATGATGACTAATAATATGTGAAATTCAACATTCTTCTCGAAAACCATGAAACCATTATTAGATAAAACTACCCTTGATCTTATACACTCACAATTCAATTTATTATATAAAGACGCGTTTAATAATACTCAATCTTTGTCAAATAATTTTAACGAATTAAATTTCCAATCACCAACATCCCCACTAAATATGTTACGTCATTTTGAGAAAAGTTATTTCTGATTTGTAAAACGTTTTTATTTATTTAATACGTTAAGTACTAACAAAATTACTTCCAATATTGTATTAGACCAAGGTAATACTATGCCATCCCTATCTTCTGATGTTAATAATACATTTATAAAATACTCACTAATATTAAACTCTTTAACTCGTTCTCCAAACCTTACTAACGGTACGTTAAATCCCGCATCAATGTTTACTACTTTTACTAAAAACGTAAATAACTCTGTGACAAGTAATTTAAAAGATTTAACACTAGTTAACAGTGACTTTGAAACATTTAATGTTGATAATTTAGAAGTTATAACAAATTTTAATAATCCTATCACGACTTCAAATGCCGATTTCCACTTTTTTAATATTAACTTTTATATCAATTCTATTAATGATACTAACTTAAGCTTTAATCAAAAAAATATCGGTACAAAATCTAACTTTATTACAACCAACTCCTTTTTAAACTCTGATACTAAATTACTTACTGATATGTATATTTTAATGTTATTGAATAAATAATAGTATTTTATTATTTGTTATTGAGTTATGTAATACAAAACTTTTACAATGTAAACCAATCATTAGTTTTAAATCAAAAATTATATTTAATTTGAATTAGTAGAAACAGCCCCTTAATTTTAACATTTATTCATAAAAACTGAATGCTATTATTAAACAATTTAAGTTGTTTCAATAATTCAACTTTACTCTATCAACTTACACGATTCTTTTTTAATACAGGACTTTTAATGTTATTTAAAACGTTATTAACTAAATGAAAACCATTTTTAACCACGAATTACACAAAAAGTTTACATTATTGAATTTTTACACTAAATATATCACTACTAGAAAAACAAGTTGTTAGTTCTAACTTAATTAATATTGAAAATCAATTACTTTATAACCAATATTTTACAACAATTACTATATCGAATATTTCGCTTCATAACAAATACTATAGATCAGTTATGATTAAATTTATAAATATGTTGACGTTATCGTGACAAGTATGAAATCGAAATTATAATATTTCTTTTAAGTTTTTACTATTAACAAAAAACTTCCATCTTATTCGTTACTACAATGCATATTTTTTTAAAACCTATAATTTTTAACTATTTTACTTAAAGTATTCCTTTTTTCAATAGTTTACTTGTTATGATTACTTAATATATTTTCGTTCTTTCCAGTTATGCTAATTTTACACTGCTTATTTATATTTTTATTTAAAAAATGAATTGGACCTGTAGGAACATTTTATAGCTCAGTTTTAACATTTACTATTTGTTTATTGTTAGCATTAAATGAACTTTATTTAATGCTAATTAATGGGAGCTATTACTACGTAGATTTTGGTCGATGATTTTTTTGCCTTGATATTATTGACTCACACTTAGTTTTTTGCATTGATAGTTTAGCTTTAACTGCCGCCGCTTTAGTTCTTACTCTTACTATGTTCGCCCTTTATTTTGGAGTTGAGTATATGTATCGAGAAGCATTTATTAACCGTTTATTATATTTACTTAATTTGTTTGCTACGAGTGTTATCTTTTTATTTTTTTGTTACGACTTCTTTTTAATTTTATTTGCCTGAGAGTGTATTGGATTATTTTCCTTTCTATTAGTTAATTTTTACTCGACTCGTGTATATACAATTAAAGCAGCTTTAAAAACTTTTGTATTTTCACGTATTAGTGATATGTTTATGTTTACTTCTTTTTTGTTAACAATTGTCGTCTTTAATACAACCGACCTTTCATTAATATTTTTACAAACCCCTTTTATGGCTTTTCATTATCTCTTTATTGGGAACATGGCCGTTCATTTCCTCTCTCTTTTTTCGTTTTGTTTAGTAACCTCTGGAGGGATCAAAGCTGCACAATTTTTCGCACATGTTTGACTTCCTGATGCAATGGAAGCACCTACCCCCGCTTCAGCTTTAATTCATTCATCAACACTAGTCGTTGCGGGAGTTTTTTTAATAATTCGGTTTTCAGTTTTATTCGAATTTACACTTTTTACAAACTACTATTTAATTTTATTAGGTGCGTTAACTTTATCTTTTGGTGCTGTAACAGCAGTGTTTCAAAATGATATTAAAAAATTAGTCGCTTATTCAACCATTAGTCAAATCGGGTATTTAGTTTGTGGTTGTGGATTTTGTTGTTACGAAGAAGTATTACTATATTTAATTATACACGCTTTAAATAAAGCGTTTCTATTTGTCTTAGTGGGTTATACTGTACACTTTTTTAATGGTAATACTGATATGCGTCAAATGGGTGGGGCCTATCTTTACTCCCTTGATATATCCGTTTTATTATTTGGGGTATGTTTTAATCTAGCTGGTTTACCTTACAGTGCCGGATTTTTAGGAAAAGAATTCCTATTATTTCAGGTATTACGCGATGATTTTATTTCGTGATTTGTTCGTGGCTGCTGACTCGTTAGTTTTTTTTTTACGCCAATTTATATGCTTATTTTAGTGTTTGTTGTATCTTTTGGTGCTAAAAAAGGAACTATTTTAACATATGCATCTTACTGATATGCTAATTTTTATAATAATTTTCAAATGTTGACTACAACTTTAAATCGTAATAGTTCTCAAACAACTTTAAAGTCAATCTTGACTCATCGTTTTCAATTTACAATTATTACATCTCGTACAACAATTTACTTATTATTTTCATTTTGATGTTTTTTTTTCTTTTTCGGTGAAATTCTACTTTTACTAACATTTAATTATAATAACCTTACAGATTTAATTCCATCGAATTTTTTTATGTTTACGAAATCACATGTAATCTTTTTAATGGATAATGGAAGCGCTTATTTAAACGATGTAATTTTCTTCTACATTTTATTTTTTACTACATGCTCGTTACTTTTCCTACTCAATTTAAGATACACTTTTAATTATCAATTCTTTCAACATCAATTTTTAATTGATATTATATTTATTATAGTTAATTTATATCTATTCCAATTCCAATTACTTTATATTTTATATATCTTGTTTATTTTTAAACGACTAACAGCTTTAAAATAAATTTATATTACCTCTGGTATTATAGCTCAGTTGGTAGAGCACCGAATTCATACTTCGGGGGTCTTAGGTTCAAATCCTGATTATACCTTACTTCAATTTTAAATCATTAAATATAGAGCGTAGTAGGAATACGAAGACCTTGTCTAGGATAGAGCGTAGTAGGAATACGAAGACCTTGTCTAGGATAGAGCGTAGTAGGAATACGAAGACCTTGTCTAGGATAGAGCGTAGTAGG
>Ga0169931_10006895_pt1 | contig 16977 bp, 10 predicted proteins | sample Kivu_15m_20L_FD_129675 | JGI IMG/M metagenome (GOLD analysis project Ga0169931, IMG submission 129675) | Freshwater microbial communities from Lake Kivu, Western Province, Rwanda to study Microbial Dark Matter (Phase II) - Kivu_15m_20L... | ecosystem: Environmental > Aquatic > Freshwater > Lake...
GAAGTAGGGATCGTGACCGCGCAGGTTGTCGGTGAGGGGCCGGAAGACGGCGCCGTCGCCCTCGCTGAAGAAGCCCTTGTCGAGCAGCTCGAAGGCCTCCCGCAGCAGGGGTTGGTGCTCCAGCTCCTCCCAGGGGCGGTAGTGCTGGCGGAGTTCGGCGATCTGCTCGGTGGTCTTGCCGAACAGGAAGAAGTTCTCCGCCCCCACCCGCTCGCGGATCTCCACGTTGGCGCCATCGAGGGTGCCGATCGTGAGAGCGCCGTTGAGGCTGAACTTCATGTTGCCCGTGCCCGACGCCTCCAGGCCGGCGGTGGAGATCTGCTCAGAGAGGTCGGCCGCCGGGTACACCCGCTCGCTCAGCTTGACGTTGTAGTCGGCCAGGAAGGCCACCTTGAGCAGGCCGCGGCAGGCGGGGTCGCGGTTCACCACATCGGCGATGCCGTTGATCAGGCGGATGATCAGCTTCGCCGTGAAGTAGCCGGGTGCGGCCTTGCCGCCGAACACCACCGTACGCGGCACCAGGCCTGCGCAGTCGCCCTGCTTGATACGCAGGTACTGGGTGATCACCTGCAGGGCATTAAGGTGCTGGCGCTTGTATTCGTGAATCCGTTTCACCTGCACGTCGAACAGGCTGGTGGGATCCACCAGCAGCCCGGACTGCTGGTCGATGATCGCCCCCAGGCGGCGTTTGCAGTGGAGCTTGCAGCTCGCCCACTGCTCCTGGAAGCCGGCATCGTGGGCCACCGCCTCCAGCCTGGCCAGGGCATCCCCCTGCCCGGGCCAGCCCTCGCCGAGCTGCTGCTCCAGCAGCTGGTTGAGGGGGGGATTGGCCAGGGCCAGCCAGCGCCTGGGCGTGACGCCGTTGGTCACGTTGGTGAAGCGCTCGGGGTAGAGCCGGGCGAAGTCCGGCAGCAGGTGCGACTGCACCAGGGCGCTGTGCAGGGCGGCCACCCCGTTCACATGGTGGGCTGCCACCACGGCCAGGTGGGCCATGCGCACCGCCTTGCCGCCCCGCTCATCGATGATCGACAGCCGCCCCAGCACCTCGGTGTCGCCGGGCCACTTCAGCCGCACCTGCTGGAGAAAGCGGCTGTTGATCTCGAAAATGATCTCCAGATGGCGGGGCAGCAGATCACCGAACAGGCCCAGCTGCCAGGTTTCCAGGGCTTCCGGCAGCAGGGTGTGGTTGGTGTAGGCGATGGCCCGGGTGGTGATGGCCCAGGCCCCATCCCAGCCCAGCTGGCGCTCGTCGATCAGCAGACGCATCAGCTCGGGCACGGCGATCGCCGGATGGGTGTCGTTGAGCTGCACGGCCCAGTGGTCGGCGAAGGCCTGCACCGGGATGCCTCGCTGGTCGAGGTTGCGCAGCATGTCCTGCAGGGAGCAGCTCACGAAGAAGTACTGCTGCTGCAGGCGCAGGCGCTTGCCGGCGTCGGTGCCGTCATTGGGGTAAAGCACCTTGGAGATGGTCTCGCTGCTCACCTTCTCCTCCACCGCCCGGCTGTGGTCGCCGTGGTCGAAGGCATGGAAGTCGAAGGCCTCGGTGGCCTCCGAGCGCCACAGGCGCAGCCGGGCGCAGCTGTTCACCCGGTAACCCTGCACCGGCACGTCGTGGGGGATGCCCACCACGGTCTGGCCGGGATGCCAATGCCGGTGCAGCCGGCCGCCGGCATCGGTGTAGCTGGAGAGGCTGCCGCCGAAGCCCACCCGGCAGCTCTCATCGGGCTGGGGGATCTCCCAGGGCCAGCCGCCCTTGAGCCACTTGTCGGTGATCTCCACCTGCCAGCCGCCCTGGATCAGCTGGTCGAAGATGCCGAACTCGTAGCGGATGCCGTAGCCGATCGCCGGGATCTCCAGGCTGGCCAGCGACTCCAGGAAGCAGGCCGCCAGGCGGCCGAGGCCGCCGTTGCCCAGACCCGGCTCCTCCTCCACCGCCAGGATCTCTTCGATGTCGCCCACCCCGAAGCGGCCCAGGGCTTCGCTGGCGGCATCGGCCATACCCAGCATCAGCAGGTTGTTGCCCAGCTGGGGGCCGATCAGGAACTCGGCCGACAGGTATGCCACCGCTTTGGCGGGCTCCTGCCTGTGGGCGGCGTCGCTGGCCAGCTGGCGGGTCACCAGGCGGTCGCGCACCGCCAGGCTCAGGGCCTTGTAGAGGTCGTGGGTGGAGGCGCTGCTGGCCCGACGGCCCAGGCTGAAGAACAGGTGCTCCGTGATCGCGTCGAACAGGTCGCCTGCCGTCATGCCGTTGCGCTGGGGGTCGCCGTAGCTGGCGGGTTCCGGAATCCCATAGAGATTGGTGCTGCCAGCGGCAGCGGCCTGCGGGGTGGCGGTCATGGGAGCGAGCGTGAGGGGTGCCTCCAGGCTGGGAATGCAGTGTTAAGGCTTCGTTTTGGTGGCGCCTGCCGTTGCAAATGTTGTTGGATGGTTCCCTGTGTCGGGGTTGCTCGACAGCCAGCGGCGGCGGGGCTAGGGATCGCTCAGAGAGGGCCCGCAGGTGATGGCGCATTCCAACCCACCCCCCCCCGTCGACCCCGGGGCGGAGGCAGCGGTGCTGGTGTGCGGCCTGGGGGCCCTCGGCCAGGCCTGTCTGCAGCGGCTGCTCAGCTTCAACGTGCCCCTGGCCTGTGTGGATCTGGAGCCCCCCCAGTGGCGTGATCCCAGCCTCGAACAGCGGCTGAGGGGCTGCCTCACCCTGGGGGACATGCGCCTGCCCCATGTTCTGCGACGGGCCGGGGTGCCTGGCGCCAGGGCGGTGCTGCTGCTCGGTTCCGAGAGCTCGATCAACATGGAGGCGGCCCTGCAGGTGCGCCTGCTCAATCCCAGCGCCGACATCGTGGTGCGTTCCAGCAGCCGCCAGGCCGACCTGGGGGTGCTGCTGGAGGAGCGGCTGCCCGGCGTGGCGGTGGTGGATCCGGTGCTGCTCTGCGCCGAGGCCATCAGCTCCGCCCTGCGGCCGGAAACCATTCCGGTGAGCTTCGAGGCCCACGGCCAGGATTTCCAGATCCTGGCCCAGCCCTGGGACGACCACCGCTTTCAGCGCCCCCTGCGCATGCAGTTGCAGCAGCCGGACGGTGATCCCCTGCTGGTGATGCCCCGCAGCCTCTCGCGGGGCGGGGAGGACCCGGTGGCCCCGGGCCGCCGCCGGGGCCGCTGGCTGCGCCGCCCCCCCCTGGCCCTGGCGGCCCTGGGCCAGTGGTCGCGCGGGCAGCAGCTGGCCCTGCTGGTGCTGGTGCTGCTGGCCGCCCTGGGGGTGACGCTCTTCTCGGCGATCGGTGGCTGGCGGCAGGGGGTGTTCGTGACCCTGGCCCTGCTCAAGGGGGAGTATGTGGATCCGGTGAACGTGCTGCTGGATGGCGGCAGCGGGCTGCAGGGGGTGAGTGGCTGGCTGATCGGCGGCACGCTGTTCTATTCCCTGGTGGGCACCCTGCTCACCTCCGCCCTGGTGGCGGCAATCCTGGAGCGGTTGCTGCGCGACCGGCTGGGCACCTCCAGGCCCCACCTGCCGCGGCGGGCGGGCCGGCCCGTGCTGCTGCTGGGCAGCGGCAGCCTGGCGGAGCGGGTGGCGCGGCTGCAGCAGCGTCTGGGGCGCACGGTGCTGGTGGTGGGGGCGGGGCGAACCGCGGCGGACGGCGCCATCGGCTTTGACGATCTGCCCGCCGCGCTGCAGGCCCTCGATGGCCTGTCGGTGCGGGCGGTGGGCCTGCTCTCCACCGACCTGCTGGCCAACCTGCAGGGGGCCCTCAGCCTGCAGCAGCGCTGGCCGGACGCCCGCATCGCCATGCTGGCCCACTCCTTCGGCGCGGCCGAGCAGCTGGGCGACCTGCTCGGCGGCGTGGCGGTGATCTCCGCCACGGAACTGGTGGCCGATGCCATGGTGGCCACCGGCTTCGGTGAGCGGATCGAGGCGGTGCTGCGTCTGCGCGGCACCAACCTGCTGCAGGTGCTCTACCGAGTGGTGGACGGCGACACCCTCTGCGGCCGCAGCGTGGCCAGGCTGGAGAACGGCTACGCGATCACGGTGGTGTCGCTGTGGCGGCCGCGCCGGGGAGCGCCCCTGGCGCTGCCGAGGCTCGACCTGGTGGTGGCGCCCGACGACCAGCTGGTGGTGCTGGCCACTTCGGACAGCCTGCGGCGCATTGAACTGGGCGAGGCCAGCCCCCCCGCCTGCCGCCTGCGGCTGCAGACCAGCAGCAGCCAGAAGGATTCAGCGAGCAATCGTTTTGAGGCCCAGCAGCTGCTGGCCCGGGCCCTGGGCTGCCTGCCGGGGGAGGTGGCAGACCTGCTGGATGGCCAGGAGCACCTCTCCCCGCCGCTGGACGGGGATATGGGCGAGCTGCTGATCGCCGAACTGCGCCGCCAGGGGGTGCGCTGCCTGCTGGAGCCGGCCTGAGAGCTCGGTGCCAGAATCACCGGGACTTCCAACCCCATGGTGCGCCAGGGGTCAGCTCGACCAACAACATTCCAGGCCGGCGCCGGGCATGGGCTTCTTCGTTCAACTCACCGACGCCATCGCCGCTCGCCAGTCGCTGCTGGTGACCGGGCTGGATCCGAACCCGGAGATGCTGCAGAGCTGGGCGGCGAGGCGCGGCATGGCCGGCCGCTCCTTTCTGAGCCAGGCCCGCCATTGGATCAAGGCGGTGATCGAGGCCACCGCCCCCCACGTGTGCGCCTACAAGCCCAGCCTCGGCTTCTATCAGGCCCTGGGGCCGGTGGGGCTGGAGCTGCTGCTGGAGGTGCGCGATCTGGTGCCGCGGGATCTGCCCCTGATCATCGATGCCAAACACGGCGACCTCAACTCCTCCTCGGCCCTGGCCCACTACCTGTTCAAGGAGCTGGGCGCCGATGCGGTGACCCTCTCCCCCCTGGCCGGCCAGGACATCGCCGCCCCCTTTCTGCTCTATCCAGACAAGGCCGTGGTGATGACCTGCCACAGCTCCAACCAGGCGGCGCGCCAGATCCAGCACTACCCCAATGAGGAGTCGCCGCTCTATCTGCAGATCGTGCGGGAGACCCAGCTGTGGGCCACCCCCGACCAGCTGCTCCTGGAGGTGGGCACCAGCGACCCGGCGGTCCTGGCGCGGGTGCGCTCAGAGGCTCCGGAGCGCTTCCTGATCCTGCGCAGCCTCTGGGGGGAGGAGGCAAAGCTCGACGCCATGCTGCAGGCGGGCCTGGGTGCCGCCGCCGATGGGTTGCTGTTGCCCCTGCCCCAGAACCTGCTGGTGGAAGACGACATGGCCAGCCGAGCAGAGGCGCTCAGACTGCAGATCCTTACCAAGCGGGAACGGTGGCTGGAAAGCGCCAGGCGGGGCCACGCCGACACCTGCGCCCTGTGGCTGCCGGAGAGCCAACCAGCGGCCAACCCCCTGGAGGGCCTGATCGTCGACCTGTTCGACATTGGCTGCCTGCTGTTTGGTGATTACGTTCAGGCCTCTGGAGCCGTTTTCAACTATTACGTAGACCTGCGCCAGATCATCTCCGACCCCAACCTCTTCCACCGGGTGCTGCACGCCTATGCCACCCAGCTTGAGGGCCTGGACTTTGATCGCATCGCCGGCATCCCCTACGGCTCCCTGCCCACCGCCACCGGGTTGTCCCTGCAGCTGCACAAGCCCCTGATCTACCCCCGCAAAGAGGTGAAGGCCCACGGGGCCCGCCGGCTGATCGAGGGGGACTTCGATGCCGGCGATCGGGTGGTGGTGGTTGACGACATCCTGATCACCGGTGGCAGCGTGCTGGAGGGCATCGCCAAGCTGGAGAGCTCGGGACTGGTGGTGGAGGATGTGGTGGTGTTCATCGACCACGGCGGTGACCACGACCGCCATGCCAGGGAGCGCCTGGCCGCAGCGGGGTACCGCTGCCACTCGGTGCTCAACATCGAGCAGATCACCAAAGTGCTGCACGGAGCCGGCCGCCTCAGCGACGCCCAGGCAGCCACCCTGGCCGCCACCGAAGGATGACCCCGATCCTGCTGACCCAGGCTCCCAGCCTCACGACCGTTCCCCTCGAAGGCCAGGTGCTGTTCATCGGCATCCTGTTTCTGGGCACCCTGGCAATCAGTCGTTTTTCGATCCAGGTGGGCATCCCGGCGATCCTTGGGGTCCTGGTGCTGGGGTTGGCGATCAATGTCCATGTCCTCGACGTGACCCACCAGCAGGCTGAAAGCCTGCATGTGTTCTCCCTCGCCCTTCTGCTCTTCTACGCCGGGCTGAAGACGGATCTCAAAGCAATCAGGGGGTTTTTGGAATACGGCCTCGCCCTGGCCGTGGGGGGCGTCATCGTGGCCACCCTGCTGCTCGGCGTCCTGATCTGGCTGCTGTCCTCTGCTGCCGGCAACACCATTGCCCCGGGCCTCAGCAACTCGATGCCCCTCGGGGCCGCCCTGCTGATTGCGGCCTGCCTCGGCTCCACCGACGCCAGCGCCACCATCAGCGTGCTGAGCACGGTGCGGCGCCAGATGCCCGAGCGGCTGCAACACCTGCTGGAATTTGAATCGGCCATCAACGACCCAGCGGCCCTGCTCCTATTCAGCCTGGTGGTCAGCCTGTTGAGTGGCTCCAGCCGGGAAGCACCCCTGGAGGTGGCCAGCCAGACAGTGGTGATGCTGGATGGCCTGCGCAACTTTGTGCACCAGGCGGGTGGAGGCCTGATTGTGGGGGGCCTATTTGGCTATATCGCCAGGCCTGTGATTAACCAACTGGCCCGAGACCGATCCCAGCTGCTGATTGTGGCGATGTCGATTGCATTCATTGATTACGGCTGCAGCCACTTCCTGGGTGGATCAGGATTTATTGCCGTGTACATCACCGGCTTGATCATGGCGAATACTTCCTATCGCAACGCCGAGATCAATCATGAATCAATTCAGGATGTGCTACTTCCTTTCAACACCATGGCTGAGATCTGCATCTTTTTAATGTTTGGCCTGCTGGTGAATCCCGTCAGCCTGATTCCAGCCCTACCAGTGAGCCTGATCACCGCCGCCTCGCTGATGCTGGTGGTGCGACCGATCAGTGTGTTGATTTTTCAGCCCCTCTCCCCCTTCAACGCCAGGGAGGGCCTGCTGATCTCCTGGTGTGGCCTGCGGGGGGCCGTGCCCCTGGCCCTCTCCTACCGGGCGGTTGACCAGCTCAGCCAGCTGCAGGGCGTAGCCGCCGAGACCATCACAGCCCTGGCCCAGAACGGCCAGAGCATTGTCTTCATCGTGGTGATGATCAACCTGCTGGTGCAGGGGCTCAGCCTGCCCCAGCTCTGCCGCCAGCTGAAGCTGGTGCCTGTTGCGATCCCCTGACCCCTGGGCCCTAGGGTGGAGGTGCGTCTTCGTAACTCCTGGACGCCCCAGCCAGCGATGAGCAGCAGCCAGGGACTCACCATCGGCGAACTCGAGGCGAATTACTCGCTCTACTGCAAAGCCCTGCGGCTGCTTCTCAAGGAAGGCAAAACCGTTGCTGCCATTCAGCGCACCGTCTGCTGGAGCCGGCTTGAGCAACTGCACATCTGCCTGCCAGGTCGCTACAAGGCTCCCGATTACCTATGTGTGGTGTTGAAGCGAGACCTGGCCTGAGCCGCCACCAATTCCGCCCAGCCTGGAACTCAGGCGCCGATGCAATCGATTTCCGATCCCTTTCTGCGCCGGCCCGTGCTCACCCTGGTGGTGAGCATTCTCGTGTTGCTTGCCGGATTGGTGAGCCTGCCCCTGCTCCAGGTTGAGAATCTGCCTCCGATCGCCCCGGGGCGGGTGACCGTACGCGCCACCTACCCAGGGGCCGGCCCCGAGGTGGTGGAGCAGGGGGTGACGGCCCTGCTGGAGCAGCAACTCAACGGCCTGGAGCGGCTCGAGAGCATCCGCTCCACCAGCTCCGCCAACGGCAGCTCGATCTCCCTGGGCTTTGAGGGCGGCGACCCCGAGCTGAACCAGATCAACACCCAGAACGAAGTGGCGGTGGTGACCCGCCAACTGCCTGCCCAGGTAGCCCGGTTTGGGGTGCAGGTACGACGCAGCTCCGACGACCTGCTGATGGTGCTCAGCTTCAGCGCCGATCCCCGCCTGTACAACGAAACCTTTCTGAGTGGCTGGCTCGACCAGGTGGTGAAGGAGCGGCTGCAGCGGGTGCCGGGAGTTGGCAATGTGGTTCTCTCCGGCGGCAGCAGCCTGGCGTTCCGTCTCTGGCTCGATCCGATCCGGCTGGAGGAGCGGGGACTCACGATCGCCGAGGTGCGGGCCGCCCTGCAGCAGCAGAATGTTCTCGCTGCCCTGGGGCAGGCCGGCGAAGCACCCAGCCCCGCCGGCCAGGAGCTCACCCTGCCTCTGCGCATGGAGGGGCGGCTGCGCAGCCTGGCTGAATTCGAGCAGCTGGTGGTGGCCCGCAGCCCCAATGGCGGAGTCACCTTGCTGCGCGATGTGGGCCGGGTGAGCCTCGGCAGTGAGACCTACGACACGATCGCCACCAATCTCCAGGGCAAACCAACCGTGGCGGTGGTGATCTACCAGCGGGATGGCAGCAACGCCATCGCCGTGAGCGAGGCGGTGAACGGGGCCCTCGCGGAGCTCTCCCCCCAGTTTCCGCCGGGCATCGAACAGCAGCTGATCGTCGATGAGGCCGATTTCGTGCGCGGCAGCATCGATGGCACCCTCGCCAGCCTGCGCGATGCGGTGCTGCTGGTGTTTTTGGTGCTGCTGCTCGGCCTGGGAAACAGCCGGCTGGCCCTGATCACATCGGCCGCGGTGCCGGTGGCGTTGATCGGTTCCCTGAGCATCCTGAAACTGGCTGGCCAGTCGCTCAACACCCTCACCCTGTTTGGCCTGGTGCTGGCTACCGGGCTGGTCGTGGATGACGCCATCGTGGTGAGCGAGGACATCGGCAGCAGGCTGGAGGCCGGCAAGCCCCCGCTGCAGGCAGCCCGCGAAGCCATGGCCGAACTCGGCGGTGCCGTGGTGGCCACCTCCCTGGTGCTGGTGGTGGTGTTCATCCCGGTGCTCGGACTGGGCGGCAGCATGGGGCGCCTCTATGCCCCGATTGCGATCACCATCAGCGGCGCCATTGCCTTCTCCACCCTCAACGCCCTCAGCTTCACCCCGGTGGCCGGCGGCATGTTGCTGCGTCCCCAGCAGCGGGAACCGGGCTGGCTGCTGCGCTGGATCGATCCGCCGCGGCGCTGGCTCGAAAGCCTGGAGAATCCCTACAGCCGCTGGCTGGCATGGGCTATGGGCCGGCCCCGGCTGGTGGTGGCCCTGCTGCTGGCTGGGCTGCTGCTCACCGGCGGGGCCCTGCAGTCCATCCCCAAGGCCTTCATCCCCCAGGAGGACAACGGCCAGTTGCGGGGCGTGGTGATCCTGGCCGATGGCCTCGGGCTGCAGCAGACCCAGAGGGTGCTGGATCAGGTGCGGCAGGTGGTGGCCAGCGAACCGCTGATCACAAGAGCGAATTTCTATGCGGGGCGCTCCTTTGGCGACAGCAGCCCCAACAAGGGCATCTTCTATCTGCGCCTGGCCCCCATCGCCGAGAGGCCCGGCGCTGAAGCCTCCACCCAGGCGGTGGCCCGGCGGCTCGACACCAAGCTGCGCAGGCGCATCAGCGGCGCCGTGGTGCAGCTCAGCGAGGCCCCCTCGGTGCGCGGCTTCAGCGCCGAAGGGGGACTGGAACTCGACCTGCTCGACAGCAGCAACGGCCAGCTGAGCCTTGCGGACTTCGGGCAGCAGGCCCAGGAGTTCATCCGCGCCGCCCGGGCCACGGATCGCTTTGAGCGGGTCTCGACCCGCTTCAGCGCCGGGGCCCCCTTGATGCAGCTGGTGCCGGATCGGCTGCAGATGGCCTCCCTGGGCGTGGATCTGGCCGCCGTGGTGGACACCCTGGGGGCCAGCTTCGGCAGCGACTACGTGAACGACAGCTTCGAGAGCGATCAGGTGCGCAAGGTGATCGTGCAGCTCGACGGCCAGGCCCGCCGCAGCGCCAATGACGTGCTGGCCCTGCAGGTGAAAAACTCTGCGGGCGAACTGATCCCCCTGGCCCAGCTGGTGCGGATTGAGCCGGCCAGTGGCCCCACCTCGATCAACCACACCCGCCTGGTGCGCTCCATCAGCATCCGGGCCATTCCGCGCCAAGGGGTGAGCAGCGGCCAGGCCATGGCCAGCCTGGAGGAGGTCAAGCGGCAGCTGGGGAGCGGCACGGCCCTCGAGTGGGCAGGGCTGGCCCGGGAGGAATCCCGGGCGGGGGGCGACAACCTGCGGATTTTCGCCCTGGCCATCGTGGTGATGGTGCTGGTGCTGGCGGCCCTGTATGGCAACTTCGCCGACCCATTCATCATCCTGGTGACCGTGCCCCTGGCCATGCTGGGAGCGGTTGGGGGCCTGCTGCTGCGCGGCCTGCCGCTCGACGTGTATGGCCAGATGGGCCTGCTGGTGCTGGTCAGCCTGGCCGCAAAGAACGGCATCCTGATCGTGGAATTCGCCAACCAGCGGATGGCCGAAGGCCTTGATCTGGATACGGCTATTCAGGGGGCAGCCAAGGCCCGCCTGCGGCCGATTCTGCTCACGGCCTTCTCCTCCCTGGCGGGATTCCTGCCCCTGCTCGTGGCCAGCGGCTTCGGCTCGGGCAGCAGGGTCAGCATCGGCACGGTGGTGTTTTCCGGGCTTCTGGTAGCCACGCTGCTGAGCCTGTTTGTGGTGCCGGTGGTCTACCGGCTGATCAAGGGCTGGGAGCTGGGCAAAGCTAGGGCAGCTGGCTTTCCTGCACAGTCAGTCGGCTGATCAGCACCCCCATCACGGCCGCCACGTAAAAGGTTCCGGCGATGGCGATCGCCACGCTCACCATCTGGGCCTGGGGCGTCTGGGGGATGACATCGCCGTAGCCCATGGTGGTGAGGCTTACGAATGCGAAGTAATTGAGCCGCACGAAATTAAGCGCCCACACCGGCGTGCTGCGGGACATTTGTTCCGCCAGCAGCTGACCCTCCGGCGAGGGGGCGTTCGGGATCTGCCCAGCGGGGAGCAGCACATTGCTGAAGCTGGCCGAGTCGATTGTCTCAAGTGCACAGCAGAGCAACCCGGCCGCCAGGCCCAACATCAGATACCCCGCCAAGGCTCCCCGCAACACCGCATCCGAGACGCGCAGCTCCAGGGCCAGACTCCGGATCAGGCGGATCGCAGCCCAGCCGCTGAACAGGGCCCAGAGGGCGATCACGGAAACACCCGTGCTGCGCAACTCGAGGGGGGTGAAAGACCAGAGCAGTCCAGCGGCAACCGCAGCCCAGCCCAGCCCCTTGAACAGCCGCCGCGGCAAGGGGCCGAACTGCAGCGGGCCGGAGGGGTTGCCCAGGCCGCGAATCATCACCACGGCCAGCCCCACATAACCGAGGGAGGAAAGTCGATTCCAGGGCTGGGGCAGGGTGAAGCTGGCCAACACCAGCAGGCAGACACTGAGCAACTGGCCGTAGCTACTGCCGCGGGGCAGCAGCTCTGGCTGCTCGGCCCCAGGCGATCTGGTCGACGCCATAGCGCTGCCGTAAGGGGGGTCAGTCGAAGCCGAGCAGGTCGAAGATTTCCCGATCCTTGAGGGATTCGGCCTCCAGGGGCTCAACGTCGTCGAGCATCCTCCGGGCCAGGTTGAGATACTCCTGCTGCACGGCCTCCACCTCCGGTGTGCTTTCCATCTCAAAGATGGTGCACTTCTTCAGGCGTGATTTGCGAATCGCGTCCACGGTCTTGAAATGGGCCATGGTGCGCAGGCCTGTGCGGGCGTTGAACTTATCGATTTCATCTGTCTCTTCGGAGCGGTTGGCAATCACACCACCGAGGCGCACCTTGTAATTCTTGGCCTTGGCATTGATCGCCTGCATGATGCGATTCATGGCAAAGATTGAGTCAAAATCATTCGCCGTGACAATCAGGCAGTAGTGGGCGTGCTGCAGCGGTGCAGCAAAGCCGCCGCACACCACATCGCCCAACACATCAAAAATCACCACATCGGTGTCTTCAAGCAGGTGGTGCTCCTTGAGCAGTTTCACCGTCTGACCGGTGACATAGCCACCACAGCCGGTACCGGCGGGCGGGCCGCCAGACTCCACACACATAACCCCGTTGTAGCCCTCAAATACGAAGTCTTCCGGCCGTAATTCCTCGGTGTGAAAATCAACGGTTTCGAGGATATCGATCACCGTGGGCACCATCTTCTTGGTGAGCGTGAAGGTGCTGTCGTGCTTGGGATCGCAGCCGATCTGCAGCACCCGCTTGCCAAGCTTGGAGAAGGCTGCCGACAGATTGGAGGAGGTGGTGGACTTACCGATGCCCCCCTTGCCGTAGACGGCAATCACCAGGGCGCCTTCCTCGATTGCCATCGAAGGATCCTGATGCACCTGCAGGCTGCCCTCGCCGTCGGGCCTGGATTGGGCGGGTCGGGACAGGTCGGGACGCTGAAGAGTTGATGTCATACCTAGAAGTGCTTGATCAGTCCCGGTCGACTATCCATCCTGCAGCCGACAAACCGCTGCCTGGCTGGAGTGGCCAGGATGCAGGTGCAAAGCGAAACATCACGATCACCTGGATGGGGATCCAAACACATACCCATGGGTGGAAATACCCAAGCCGATGATTGAAGGCCACTCCCGAACGGTAGGAGCGAGCGGGAATCAGGAACTGAAGTGGGCCTTGGCCTCATACAGGGCCTCGCTGTCGATCAGGGCCAGGCCCCGCTCACGGGCATAGGCCTCAGTGTTCTTGCGCACCTTGCCCCGCACAAAGAAGGGAATCTTGGCCAGTTCCGCCTCACCGTCAGGACTCCAAACCAGGCCTTCAGCCGCTGGGACTGGAGCTGGGGCTGGGGAAGTCGCCGCAGGGGCCGGCTCAGCAGATCGGGTTGCCCCCTCCAGGTGGCTGAGGTGGCCATCGACGAATTCAAAGTCGTGGCGGAACATGCCGATCAGGTGCTCCTCCAGACCCATCATCAACGGGTGCACCCAGGCGTCAAAGATCACATTGGCCCCCTCAAAGCCCATCTGGGGGGAATAGCGGGCGGGCACATCCTGCACGTGCAGCGGCGAGCTGATCACGGCGCAGGGGATGCCCAGGCGCTTGGCGCTGTGGCGCTCCATCTGGGTGCCGAGCACCAGTTCCGGTGCCGCTGCCGCCATCGCTGACTCCACGGCGAGGTAATCGTCCGTGATCAGGGCCTCCAGGCCCAGCTCAGCGGCCGCCGCCCGCACCTCCCTGGCCAGCTCCCGGCTGTAGCTGCCCAGACCCACCACCTTGAAACCCAGCTCCTGGCTGGCGATGCGAGCTGCGGCAATGGCGTGGGTGGCGTCAGCGAAGATGAACACCCGCTTGGCGGTGAGATAGGTGGAATCCACCGAGCGGGAATACCAGGGCAAGCGGGAGTGCCGTTCGGCCTGACACACCCCATCCCTGCCGGCTTCCAGCTCGGCAGGCAGCTCCAGGCCGAGCAGGACATGCAACTCCCGCAGGAAGGCCACCGTGGCCCCGACGCCCAGGGGCACCGTGCGCACCGTGGCCATGCCGAAGCTGCGCTCCAGCCAGCTGCAGAGGGGGGCCGCCACCTCCGGGTAGAGGCACACATTGGCATCGGCCGTGGGGATGCGCATCAGATCGGCAGGCCTGGCCCCCAGGGGGGCCACCACCGTGACATCGATGCCGTATTCGGCTAGCAGCCGGGTGATCTCACGCACGTCGTCGCGGCAGCGGAAACCCAGCAGACTGGGACCCAGCAGATTGACCCGTGGCCGGCGGCCCTCCTGCTGCCAGCGCCGCGGCGAAGGCTTCTCAAAGCCCGGGATGGGCAGCTGGGCCCTGAGCAGCCCGCGCACCAACTGGTAAAGGGTTTCAGCTGCGCCCCAGTTCTCCTTTTTGGAATAGGCCGGCAGATCGAGGCTCACCACCGGGATGCCGCCGAGGTCCATGCCGGCCGCCAGGGACCCTGGCTGGTCCTGAATCAACTCGGCGGTGCAGCTCTCGCCCACCAGCAGGGCCTCGGGCTGGAAGCGGGCCACGGCCTCGCCGATCGATCGCTTCACCAGTTCGGCGGTGTCGCCACCGAGGTCGCGGGCCTGGAACGTGGTGTAGGTGACGGGCGGCCGGCGGTCACGCCGCTCGATCATGGTGAACAAGAGGTCGGCGTAGGTGTCCCCCTGGGGCGCGTGCAGCACGTAGTGCAACCCCTCCATCGAGGTGGCAATACGCATGGCGCCCACGTGGGGGGGGCCTTCGTAGGTCCAGAGGGTGAGTTCCATCGAGGCTTCAGGCAAACGAAAGGACGGCGCGACGGCGCAGGGAGCGGGCAAACAGTTCGGCCAGATCGCCGGCCTGGTCGCAGCCGTGGATGGGGCTGAAAACCAGCTCGATCGACCATTTGGTGGCTATGCCTTCTGCCTCCAGGGGGTTGGCCAGGCCGAGCCCGCACACCACCAGATCGGGACGGGCCGCGCGCACCCGCTCCAGCTGGCGTTCCACGTCCTGGCCCTCACTGATGCGGGTGGCCTCGGGCAGCAGGGCCAGCTCGGCAGCCAGCAGCTGGCGGTCCAGATAGGGCGTGCCCACCTCCACTAGCTCCATGCCGCATTCGCGCTGCAGGAAGCGGCCCAACGAGAGCTCCAGCTGGGAGTCGGGCAGCAGAAACAGCCGCTTACCGGCCAACAGCTCCCGGTGGGGAGCGATGGCCCGCCGGCCCCGCTCCACCAGGGGATCGAGCACCTCGGCCACCAGGGGCCCAGGCACACCGAAGGCCTCCGCCCCCGCCGCCATCCAGGCCCGGCTGCCCTCACAGCCGAAGGGATAGGGAGCACTCAGCAACTGGGCGCCCCGATTCACCAGGGCCCGCGCCGTGGCGGAGAGGAAGGGCTGGGCCAACAGCACCCGGGTGCCGGGCCCGATCGGGGGCAGCTCGGTGGAGCGCCGCGGCGGCAAACTCGTGACCAGCGGAATGCCCAGCCGGCCAAACAGATGGATCAGGCGATCCTCGACCGCATCGGCCAGGGTGCCCACGATCAAAAGCTGATCGACCTGGCTGGCGGGCATCAGGGGCACCATCGCCTGCAGGGCCTGGTCTTCTCCCTGGGTGAAGGTGGTTTCAATGCCGCTGCCGCTGTAGTTGAGCACCATCACCCGGCCGGCCAGCTGGGTGTTGAGCCGCTCGGCGGCCTTGGCCAGATCCAGCTTGATCACCTCACTGGGACAACTGCCCACCAGGAAAAGGGTGCGGATCTCCGGGCGTCGCTCCAGCAGATCCTTCACCAGCCGGTCGAGCTCCTCGTTGGCATCGGCCAGGCCGGCCAGATCCCGCTCGCCCAGAATGGCCGTGCCAAAACGGGGCTCGGCGAAGATCATCACGCCGGCGGCGCTCTGGATCAGGTGGGCACAGGTGCGGGAGCCCACCACCAGGAAAAAGGCATCGGGCATGCGGCGATGCAGCCAGACAATCGAGGTGAGCCCACAGAACACCTCCCGTTGACCGCTCTCCTTGAGCAGTTCCAGAGGGAGTTCATCAATAGCCTGAGACGGGCCCATCCAGGCGTCTCCTACGCAAACAACCTTTCAGGCCTAACGGAGCAGGCGGGCAGTTGGTGGACAACTCCTACAAATGTTCGGGATCAATCCACAGTCATTAACCTGCAGGCCAGGTCTGGTTACTTCCCATCCTGATCTGATCACCCGAGCCGCTCCGGTCCTTTGCCCCCCCGCAGACCCCCCAGCAGACGCAACCGGAGACCCTGGCGGGCACCCATGGCCCTGTTTCTGCTGGTCAATGCCGGAGCCCTGGGCTATCGCCTCACCGAAGGCTGGGATCTGGGTGACTGCTACTGGATGGTGCTGATCACCCTCAGCACCCTGGGCTTCAGTGATGGGCACACCCAGATTCTGAGCGCCTCAGGACGGCTGGTCACCACCCTGCTGATCCTGGGCGGCCTGGTGGTTGTCCAGATCAGCATCCAGGGCGTGCTGGGACTCTCCGAATCCGGCTACTTCCGCCGCCTGCGCGAGCGCCAATTCCACCGCTGGCTCCTCAGCATGAACAACCATGTCATTCTCTGCGGCTATGGCCGCATCGGCCGCGAGATCGCCGAACAGCTCAGCCGGGAAGATGTGCCCTTACTGGTGGTCGAGATGGACAGCCAACGCCGGGATGCGGCCGAAGAACGGGGCCTAACGGTGATCTCGGCCGACGCCACCCTCGATGAAACCCTGCTGGAGGCGGGCATCCACCGCTGCCGGGCCCTGGTGGCCGCCCTGCCCAACAACGCCTCCAACCTCTATGTGGTGCTGAGCGCCAGGGGCTTGGCGCCGAACTGCCGCTTGATTGCCCGCTCCGACAGTGAAGAGGCCGAGCGCAAACTGCTGCTGGCTGGCGCCGACCAGGTGGTGAGTCCCTACGTCAGTGGCGGCCGGGCGATGGCGGCAACGGCCCTGCGGCCGCTCTCGGTGAGTTTCATGGATCTGCTGGCCGGCTCCGACTGTGAGGTGGAGGAGTTCCGGCTCAGCAGTGACCCCGACGATCTGGGCGCCCTGAACGGCGCCTCCCTGGCCGAACTCCAGATCGGCGCCCGTTCAGGGGCCATGGTGCTGGCCATACTGCCGCCCAAGACCAACCAGGAAGCCCGGCCGCGTCAATACCGGGGTTCCCAGTACATCCCTGAATCCCCCCATTTGATCGCCAACCCCGCCGGAGACACAAAACTGGCGCCGGGCCAGATGCTGGTGGTGCTGGGCAGCCAGCAGCAGCGGGAAAATTTTGGCCTGCTGCTGGGCTCGGCCCTCAAAAGCGTCGATGCGATGACCAGCTGAACCGGGGCCGCCGATCGCGGGGAAAGCAAGTGCTCCAGGCTTGGGCCCGCACCCCTGTAGGGTAGAAAGGGGTTCAAAGATTTCTCTCTAGCGAGCTGACCACTTTCTCTGGGGCCGTCGAAGAATCCATTCATAGTTTCTGAGTTCATGACCATTTACGTCGGCAATCTTTCCTTCGATGCAGAAGCGGA
>Ga0169931_10006896_pt1 | contig 16976 bp, 10 predicted proteins | sample Kivu_15m_20L_FD_129675 | JGI IMG/M metagenome (GOLD analysis project Ga0169931, IMG submission 129675) | Freshwater microbial communities from Lake Kivu, Western Province, Rwanda to study Microbial Dark Matter (Phase II) - Kivu_15m_20L... | ecosystem: Environmental > Aquatic > Freshwater > Lake...
GTTCTGAGGATATGGGGTGGTTCTCAGAACCGGGGGTGGTTCTCAAAACCTCCGGGAGTTCCCAGAACTGGGGGTAGTTCTGAGGATATGGGGTGGTTCTCAGAACCGGGGGTGGTTCTCAAAACCTCCGGGAGTTCCCAGAACTGGGGGTAGTTCTGAGAACAGAGGGGGGTTCTCAAAACCTTAACACCCCCGGTCTGCGTAAGGTTCGGGGGAGAGGCGGATCGGATTCGTGCGCAGGGGTCACATGTTGCGTCGGTATTGGCCACCGACGTCGTAGAGGGTGCGGGTGATCTGTCCGAGGGAGCAGCATTTGACCGTCTCCATGAGTTCGGCGAAGACGTTACCGTTGTCGAGGGCTGTCTGGCGGAGTCGTTGGAGCGCCATGTCGGCCTGGGGGGTGTGGCGGGCGTGGAAGGCGTGGAGGTTGTCGATCTGGCGGTTTTTCTCGGTGTCGGAGCTGCGGATGACTTCGCCGGGCAGGGTGGTGGGGCTGCCGTTCTTACCGAGGAAGGTGTTGACGCCGACGATGGGTATCTGGCCGGTGTGTTTGAGGTGTTCGTAGTGGAGGCTTTCCTCCTGTATGCGGTTGCGTTGGTACATGCGTTCCATGGCGCCGAGGACGCCGCCGCGTTCGGTGAGGCGGTGGAATTCGGAGAGGACGGCCTGTTCGACGAGGTCGGTGAGTTCTTCGATGAGGAAGGAGCCCTGGTTGGGGTTTTCGTTGCGGGCGGTGCCGAGTTCGCGGTTGATGATGAGTTGGATGGCCATGGCGCGGCGGACGCTCTCTTCGGTGGGGGTGGTGATGGCTTCGTCGTAGGCGTTGGTATGGAGGGAGTTGCAGTTGTCGTAGATGGCATAGAGGGCCTGGAGGGTGGTACGGATGTCGTTGAAGTCGATCTCCTGGGCGTGGAGGCTGCGTCCGGAGGTCTGTATGTGGTATTTGAGCATCTGGCTGCGGGGGGAGGCGCCGTAGCGGAGCCGCATGGCCTTGGCCCAGATGCGTCGGGCGACGCGTCCGATCACGCTGTATTCGGGGTCCATGCCATTGCTGAAGAAGAAGGAGAGGTTGGGGGCGAAGTCGTCGATGTGCATGCCCCTTGCGAGGTAGTATTCGACGTAGGTGAAGCCGTTGGCGAGGGTGAAGGCCAGCTGGGTGACGGGGTTGGCGCCGGCTTCGGCGATATGGTAGCCGCTGACGGATACGCTGTAGAAGTTGCGCACGTCGTGGTCGATGAACCACTGCTGTACGTCGCCCATGAGTCTGAGGGCGAATTCGGTGCTGAATATGCAGGTGTTCTGGGCCTGGTCTTCCTTGAGGATGTCGGCCTGGACGGTGCCTCTGACCTGTCTGAGGGCTTCGGCGCGGATGCGTTGGTAGGTATCGGCGTCGAGGACGTCGTTGCCGCTGATCCCCAGGAGGGCGAGTCCGAGTCCGTCGTGGCCTTCCGGGAGGTCGGCTTCACCGGAGGTGTTGCGGTAGGCGGGGGCGATGGCGGTTCCGAACGCCTGTTGACGGGCCTTGAGCTGGGCCTCTTCGAGGCCATGGGCGGCGATGTGTTTCTCGCACTGCTGGTCGATGGCGGCGTTGAGGAAGAAGGCGAGGAGGATGGGTGCCGGACCGTTGATGGTCATGCTGACGGAGGTGGCGGGGTCGCAGAGGTCGAAGCCGGAGTAGAGTTTCTTGGCGTCGTCGAGGGTGGCGATGCTGACGCCGCTGTTGCCGACCTTTCCGTAGATGTCGGGCCTGGCGTCCGGGTCCTGTCCGTAGAGGGTGGGCGAGTCGAATGCGGTGGAGAGGCGTTTGGCGGGTTGGCCGAGGGAGACGTAGTGGAAGCGTCGGTTGGTGCGTTCGGGGCCGCCTTCGCCGGCGAACATGCGGGTGGGGTCTTCGCTGTCGCGCTTGAGGGGATATGCGCCGGCGGTGTAGGGGAAGTGGCCGGGAAGGTTTTCCTGGGCGATCCAGCGGAGGATGTCGCCCCAGTCGCGGTAGGCGGGGAGGGCGACCTTGCGGATCTGCGTGCCGGAGAGGCTTGTGGCGCGCAATGGCAGCTGGACGGTCTTTCCGCGCACGGCGTATTCGAGGTGTTCGGCGTCGTAGAGGGCCTTTGTCCGGGGCCAGGCGTCGAGGGCTGCGGCGTATTCGGGACTGAGGGCCTGACGGGCCTCGTCGCAGGCGGCGGCGAGGCGCGCGTGCAGGGTGTCGTAGGGGGCGATGGCTTCGAGGGCGCCCTGCAGCCGGTACCAGCGGGAGGCGAGGTCTGCCTGTTGGCCGACTTCACGGTCGTAGGCGTCGACGGCTTCTGCGATCTCGCTGAGGTATCGGACGCGGGCGGGGGGGATGATGGGGTCGGCCTTGGCGTCGGGTGCGAGGGAGCGGCGTGGTGGTATGCCGAAGCCCGCGCCGGTCTTGCTGTCGACGCAGGCCATGAGGTGGTGGAAGAGGCGGTCGACGCCGGGGTCGTTGAAGCGGGCTGCCATGGTCGCGAAGACGGGCAGGTCGGCGTCGGCGTCCGTCCAGCGCAGGTGGTTGCGGCGGTATTGTTTGCGGACGTCGGAGAGGGCGTCGAGGGCGCCGGGCTTGTCGGACTTGTTGAGGGCGACCAGGTCGGCGTAGTCGAGCATGTTGATCTTCTCGAGCTGCGAGGGCGCGCCGTATTCGGGCGTCATCACGTAGAGGCTGACATGGCAGTGGTCGAGGATGGCGGTGTCGGACTGTCCGACGCCGGCCGATTCGAGGATGACCATGTCGAAGCCGGCCTGCTGGCAGATCGCGACGGCGGCGTCGACATGTGCGCTGAGGGCGGTGTCGCGTTCGCGCGTGGCGAGGCTGCGCATGTAGGCGCGGGGGTGGTGGATGGCGTTCATCCGGATGCGGTCGCCCAGCAGGGCGCCGCCCGACTTGCGTCGCGACGGGTCGACGGAGACGACGGCGACGGTCTTGTCGGGGTAGGCGTCGAGGAAGCGACGGACGATCTCATCCGTCACGGACGATTTCCCGGCGCCGCCCGTGCCGGTGATGCCGACGACGGGCACGCGTGTCGATGGCTTGCCACTTCGTAACGGCAGGCTCTCGTCCATCTCGCGGTTCTCGGCCAGGGTGATGGCGCGGGCGATCCGCCGTATGTCATGTCTTTCGGTCAGCGTGAGGGGCGTGGTGTAAGACCCGGGCGGAGCGTCCAGCGGGAAGTCGCACTGTCGGATGACATCCGCGATCATCCCCTCGAGGCCCATGCGTCGACCGTCGTCGGGGGAGTAGAGTCGGGTGATGCCGTAGGCATGCAGGGCATCTATCTCGGCGGGCAGGATGGTGCCGCCGCCCCCGCCGAAGATGCGGATATGTCCGCAGCCGTTGCTGTCGAGCAGGTCCTTCATGTAGGAGAAGAACTCCATGTGGCCGCCCTGGTAGGAGGTGATGGCGATGCCCTGCACGTCTTCCTCGATCGCGCATTCGACGATCTCGGCGACGGAGCGGTCGTGGCCGAGGTGGATCACTTCGGCACCCATGCCCTGGAGGATGCGGCGCATGATGTTGATGGCGGCGTCGTGCCCGTCGAAGAGGCTGGCGGCGGTGACGAGGCGAACCCGGTGGAGGGGGCGATGGGATCCTTCCATGCACTAACAGTTGTTAGTGCGAAGGTAGAGAACGGCGGGGAAAGGTGGAAGCGGGTGCTGGACGGACCGTCGGCGTCCTATGTGATGTACGAACCGGGGTTCGAGGATGGGCGGTTGAAGGGCACAGTTGCCTCACGGATGGCTATGTTGCGGCCTCGGCGTTTTTGAACCAGGATTCGAGGATTTCTGAGGATTCGAGGATTGGCTGATGAAACGTACAATGACCTTCCTGATGGCAAACCGGGGGAAAAGACGGCCCGCTCTTGCTCTTTCCTCAAATCCTCTTCAAACCAGAAATCCTGGTCCAACCCAGGCATGTCCGATCACGCTCCTCAGGGTTTGAGGCAACCGATGGGCACGACCAGAACGCCGTCATCCCGTCGGTAGGCGAAGCGCTCACCGGTAAGGACCATGAGGAAGGATGCCTTGCCCATCTTCTCCTCGTCGATCCTTTGCTGCAACTGGATGAGATGGCGCGCCGCTTCTTCGACCTGGGCCTGTCCGAGTTTCACCTCCACGGCTCCCCATCGGCCGTCCCGGTGGCGTACGACCATGTCGGCCTCCAGGCCCTGCCGTATGGCTTGCCGGATTTAAAAGCGTCATGGGGCGCATGAGCACCCGAGAGAGCCGCTCTTCCCGGCATGGGCGGGAATTTCCCCATATGGCGCCACTTCACTTCCCTTTTTGGCGTTCATTTTTTTAGGCCGGCAGATGGGGCGCCCATAGCCGTCAGCGGCAGTTCGGCGAAGCGGCTTGTTCCCGAGGATGGATGGAACGATGAAGGATGGATACCGTGCATCAGGGTTTTGCCTCGCCCGGAAGGGCCGCTGCCATCTTCACCCCCGTTTCTTCAGCAGCCTGAAATTCTTCCCCATCCGCCAGCCCTTCCGGGCGGTTTCCCTTTTCATGAAGTACGACTCGATCATGTTCGGGGGATCGGCCTTGTCGTAGTCAATGTCCTTGCGGTCGAACTCGTGGTAGAAGAGATAGGGTGTGCAGTCGAAGGCATGGGCGATATGGTCGGGCATGGGGATGGGACCCACCCATGTCTTGACCTTGCCCGTCTTGTCGAAAGCCATCCATTGGGTGATGATGACCTTGTCCCGGGTCAACTCCATGATCAAGGGGTTGAGGCAGTAGGTCAGCCTGAAGTCTTCCCACTGGTGCATGCCGATCTTCCGGATCTCGCCGGTCTTCATCGTTTTCAGATGGGCCAGTACCACGGGCGACCTCCTGATGTAATCCGACGTCGATACAAGCCTCGACCCGTCACCGAAGCAGTAGTGCCTGAGCACGTCGGAAGCCTCGGGGAAGACGAGCTTTCCATACGCGATCATGTACAGCACGAGCAACTTCCGGAAGAACAGCAGGGGCAGAATGGTGACGGCCTGCCGGAAGACAAGGCTCCCGATCCTCTTCCACCAGATGAGGATGAGCCCGAGCGGAGGGATGAGGAGGGTGATGGCGATCGCAGCCGCCACACCGGGTTTGGGGATATGCATGGTGTTTTCGATGGCAATGGGAATGGTGGGGTCGGAGAGGATGCAAATGCAATGATGCACCGTGCCGGCAGGAAATAAATACAATGAAAATATAAATTCCACCGTATGCGGCACTCTCTGCCGTGCCCCGTTCCGCCCTGATGCGGGAAACCGCGCTAATCCCTGTAATCCAGCGCGGGCTTCCGGTCACCCAGCAAAGGCGTGTACCGGTAGTCGCCCTTGGATCGGACGAACTCCTCCTTCGCCCTGGCGATGATGGCGGGCTGCGTGAGCAGGTCGATGCCCATGTTGGCGAGGGCCTTGGCGGCCGACATCATCCCTTTGACGCCGATGGAAGTGCCGCCGCAGGCGACGGCCTGCCAGCTGTGGGCGGGCGTGCCGGGCACCCAGGTGGCCGTGCCGAAACCGACGGTGGGTAGGGTGTAGCTGACGTCACCCACGTCGGTGGAGCCGGGACTGGCGCCTTTCGGCTCCGCGATGGGACTGATGGCTGCGGCCGTGGCGATGGCGGGCACTTTGCCGGTCAGCGTCGCCTGGACCTTCGTCGCGAAGGCCTCCTCCTCGGGGGAATACACGACACCGCCGGCCAGCACGAGGTTGGGCTGCATGGCCTCCGCGAGGCTGCGGTTGATGAGCAGGTCGTGCGTACCGCCGATGACCTCGTATTTCATGGTGGTCTCCGTGCCCAGCGCGGCGCCCTCGGCGGCCTTGACGACACGGTCGAAGATCTCCATCACGCTGCGCTTGTCGGGATGCCGCACGTAGTAATAGACCTCTGCGAAGTCGGGGATGACGTTGGGTGCCTTGCCCCCGCTGGTGATGACGTAGTGGATGCGGGTGTCCTGCGGCACGTGTTCGCGCATGAGGTTGACCATGTGGTCCATCGCCTCGACGGCGTCGAGGGCGGAGCGGCCCTGTTCCGGGGCCATGGCGGCATGCGCGGAGCGGCCGTAGAAGCGGAACTTGGCCGATTTGTTGGCCAGGGCGCCGTCGACCGCCACGCTGTTCTCGCTGCCCGGATGCCAGTGCAGCGCCACGTCCACATCCTTGAAGAGTCCCTCGCGCACCATGTACACCTTGCCGGAGCCGCCCTCCTCGGCGGGACAGCCGAAGACCTTCACGGTCCCCTTCCATCCGTTCCGTTCCATCTCGTGCCGCAGCGCGATGCCGGCGGCCACCGAGGCCGTTCCGAAGAGATGGTGGCCGCAGCCATGGCCCGGCTTACCATCCGACACTGGACGCTTCTCGGCGACGGCCTGTTGCGAGAGACCCGGCAGCGCGTCGTACTCGGCGAGTATGCCGATGACGGGACTGCCGCTGCCATAGGTCGCCACGAAGGCCGTCGGGATGCCGGCCACACCCCGATCCACCCGGAAGCCCTCCTTCCCGAGCATGTCGGCCAGCAACGCTGCACTCCGTACTTCCTTGTAGCCCACTTCGGCGAAACCCCATATCGCCATCGCCGCCTCGCGCCAGCGGGCCGTGTCGGCCAGCAGCCGCTGCGAGGCCGAACGCTTCGCCGCAACGACGGTCGCATCCGCAGGCGGCTTCTGTGCCGAAAGACAGGCAGGTGTCAGCAGAAGGAGGGCGACGAACAGGCGGGAGGGCGTCATCGGGGACGTTTTAGGTAGGCAATGATAAACGAGTATCTTTAAATCTCAGCAACAAAACCCTGACCGACATGTCCTTCTCCCGCCATTCGGGCCTTTTGGCCACCGCCCTGCTGCTCAGCACCACGATGGCGCCGGCCCAGCAGAAACCCACCGACGGCGCCTTCCGCCTCCGCGCTTTCGAGCAGCACCGGAAACTCACCGACGCCTCGCCCTATCGCGGTCTCGCCTGGCGCAATGCCGGCCCCGACATCATCAGCGGGCGCTGCACCGAGGTGGCCGGCATCCCCGGCGACCGCAACCGCATGTACGCCTCCTTCGCCACGGGCGGCTTCTGGAAGACGACAGACGCGGGCCGGACCTGGACGCCCCTCTTCGACGGTCAGGCCACGCAGTCCATCGGCTGCTTCGCGCTGGCCCCCTCCAACCCCGACATCATCTACCTCGGTACCGGCGAGGCCAACATCTTCCGCGCCTCCCTGCCCGGCGTCGGCATCTACAAGTCGATCGACGGCGGCCGGACATGGAAGCACGCCGGCCTGACGAACACGGGCACCCTCGCCCGCATCGTCGTCCATCCCTCCAACCCCGACATCGCCTATGCAGCCGCCGGAGGGCATGAGTGGAGCTACAACGCCGACCGCGGCGTGTACAAGACCACCGACGGAGGACAGACATGGAAGAAGATCCTCGGCAACGACGACCATGCCGGCGCCATCGACATCGCCATGGACCCTTCCGATCCCAACACGCTGCTGGCCTCCACCTGGAACCGCATCCGCCGCCGGTGGAGCGACCCCGTGCCCGAGGACGGGGACCATGTCTACCGCACGAGGGACGGAGGAGATACCTGGCAGGTGTCCGACGCCGGACTGCCCGAGACGAAATTCACCGGCCGTATCGGACTGGCCTTCTCGCGCAGCAACCCCGACGTCGTCTACGCCTCCGTGGACAACCACACACCCAAACGCGACCCGAAGCCCAACGAACTAGACCCCTACGGCCGCCCCATCGAGGTCATCCCCTACGGCGTGCAGGTCTACCGCAGCAACGACAAGGGCGGCCACTGGACGCGTGTCAGCACCGAGGATGACAAACTCGAACGCTTCGCCGGCACCTACGGCTGGGTGTTCGGACAGATCCGCGTCGACCCGAAGCGTGAAGATGTCGTATACATCCTCGGCGTGCCCATGGCCCGCTCGACCGACGGCGGCAAGACCTTCCAGGTGATGCGCGCCGAGGACAAGTCGAGCGACCGCACCCACGGCGACCACCACGCGCTGTGGATCGACCCGAGCGACCCCGACCACCTCCTCAACGGCAACGACGGCGGCGTCGTCGTCTCCCATGACGGCGGCAAGAAGTGGACGAACTTCTTCCGCCAGATCCCGACGACCCAGTTCTACAACGTCAGCTACGACATGCGCACTCCCCACCGCATCCTCGGCTCCGTGCAGGACGAGGGCAGCTACATGGGCAGCTCCGCCTTCACCTACGGCACCCGCGACACCGCCGTGAAGGGCTGGACGGCCGCCCCCGGCGGCGAGGGCACCATCATCGCCGTCGACCCCACCGACCCCGACATCGTATATGCCAGCAGCTTCTACGGCCGCCTGATGCGCAGCGACCTGCGCCTGCCCGACTCCATCCGTTCGAAGGACATCTACCCGAAGAAGGCCGAGGGCGAAGCGCCCCACCGCGGCGAATGGCTCGCCTATACGATGCTGTCGCCACACGACCCGAAGACGGTCTACCATGGCTTCCAATACCTGTTCCGGTCGACCGACGGGGGTTCGACCTGGACCCGCATCAGCGACGACCTGACGTATGACGACAAGGCCCGCATGGGCCGTACCCCCTATGCCATCAACCACCAGGCCATCACCGCGATCGACGAGTCGCCCCTCCGCAAGGGCCTCCTATACGCAGGCACCGACGACGGCCGCGTGTGGATGCGCGACGGCGAGGGTTCGCCCTGGACACCCGTCGTGCAGGGCATCCCGCAAAGGGCCCACGTCTCGCGCCTGGTGGCCTCGGCCTACGACGCAGGCACCGTATACCTCACCCTCAGCAACCGCCGCGAAGACGACAACCACGCATATGTCTACCGCTCGACCGACAAGGGCCGCCACTGGACACCCATCGCCAGCAACCTGCCACCCGCGCCCGTCAATGTCGTGCGCGAGGACCCCAAGCGGCCTGGCCTGCTCTACTGCGGCACCGACCTCGGCGTGTACGTCAGCCAGGACGGGGGCAAGCGCTGGCAGTCGCTGCAGGCCAACCTGCCATCGACCGTGTCCGTGCAGGACCTCTACGTGCACCCGACCGAGAACAAGATGGTCATCGGCACGTACGGACGGGGCGTCTGGGTGCTCGATGCGATGGATGCGCTGCAGCGGTAGGATGGCCGGCCGGTCGATACGCATCCGTCAACTGAAGCTGCAGGCATCCCAACGGTATCATGCACCCCTTACCTCATGGCGGCATGGGGGATGACATCCCCTGCAAGGCCCTTCCTGCCTCCTCGAAGGGATGCATTCCCCGCCTTCCGGGATAAGAAGCCAGATAGTCCATTCTTCCGACACCAGATAGATCCCATGCTCAAACCATTCCTAAACCCGTACAAATGAAGTCCATGAAATCAAGCCTGTTGCTCCTCGTCATCCTGCTGTCGACCACCGCCTACGCCCAGTCCGCCAATCCCTGCAAGGTCTTCGAGGAGGGCTGCTGGACACTCATCGGGGCCAACAACGGGGTAGAGCACTATGTGACGCACAAACGCTATGCGCGGCCGGGCAGTACGGAGACCTTCACCCTGGTCGTGTACAGCAAGCTGGTCAACACGAACGACTACGCGGTAGCGCCCACCTATAGCTATTCGGCGGCCAAGTGTTATTTTTATTTCAAGGAGACCAACTACAGCGGCATGTCGCTGAAGGAGATCGAAATGGGGGACGGGCTGGAGGCGCGCGAGACGCGGGTCAGGACCTCGGTGGTGGTGACGAACATGAACGAGGTCGTGTATTCGAGGATAGAGGGGTTCCGATATGTCAAGCGCTGAGCGGGTGGATCGCCACCACGGATCATCCATCTTCCAGCATGGCAAGAGCACCTTTAAGGGACAAGTGGTCGATCGCATCTGCACTGCTGCCGTTGAACCATCCCTTCAGCCTTCTCCCGTCAGCCGGTTGCGTTCCAGCCGGCCCCCTTCGACCAATGGGTGCTGATACCTTGGATGAATCCCGGTCGCACGAGTTTGGCCCTGGCGAGGAGTCGTTCATCGCCATCCTGTCGCAGGACAAGGCCTTCCACCGGGGCGTCCGTGTAGGCGGCGCATTCAGGCAGAGGAAGTATCCTACGGATCGACTAACATCATCAGGTGAACGTAACTCGGGAAACCATCGCATCGATACGCGAGTACTTTGTGGACAAACCTGTCCTCAGGGCATTCCTTTTCGGATCGGTGTCGAGAGGGGGAGGAGGGTCCTGACAGCGACATGGACATACTTGTGGAGCTGGACCATACCCTGCACATAGGACTTGGTTTCGTCGATATGAAACTCGACCTGGAGGAACTGTTGGATCGGGAAGTGTATCTGGCATCAAGCGGTGCCGTTTCGAAGCACATAAGGCCCTTCATCGATCCGGAAAAACAGCTCATATATGAGAGGTCGGCCGAACGGATCGTTCCAGGAAAGTGTCCATAGTGCATGTTCAGAAATGCAAAAAAGTAGCAAAATGCATTTCTAAATGTGCAAAAAGCGTCTTATCGCTCGTCGGAGAAGGTTTCGGGCGCCAACTCACGGCTGCGCTGACAGCCAGCGAGCGCCTGTATGTCCTATTTTCACGCATGCGACTTCTGTTTTTCCTTTGTTGCCTGATGGGACTTCTTCCATCCGGAGTGGCCCAGCCCGCCTCCTCCGACGACCTCGACCTCTCCGCCCGCCTGCGCCCGGTCGACTCCGCCAACATCCTCATCGACCCGGGCCTTTACACCTGGTGCGGCAGCGCCATCCGCGGCGAGGACGGACGATACTACCTCTTCTACGCCCGCTGGCCGCACGGACCCCGCAAGCCCGACGACGACAGCCTCAACCGCATCTTCAACGGCTTCAAGGGATGGCAGAAGTATTCCGAGATCGCCGTCGCCGTCTCGGATGGACCGACGGGTCCCTACCGTCACCTCAAGACCATCCTCAAGGGCGGTTTCGAAAGGGACCGCTGGGACAGGTACACCTTCCACAACCCGCAGGTCAACTTCTTCGAAGGCCGTTACTATCTATATTTTATCAGCAACGGCTTCACCGACGACATGCACTTCACGAAGCCCCTCTCCCGCGAACAGTTGCACTGGTATAAATACAACTGCACACAACGCATCGGTGTGGCCTCCTCGCCCGACATCAAAGGATTCCTCGACGGCGGCTTCCGACGCAACCCCGACCACCTCGTGATGCCCGACAGCATCCGCACCTGGGAGGTGACCGTGAATCCATCTGTGACAAGAGGTCCCGATGGACGGTACTACATGATGTACAAGTCGCGCAAGCCCGACCTCGGCCACATGACCTTCTGGATGGCGGTGGCACCCACGCCGGAAGGACCGTTCACGCATTACGCCGAAGTCTCCACGCGTGCCGACATGGCCTGCGAGGATCCGTATCTCTGGTACGACCGCCGCCGCGGCCGCTTCTATGCCATTGCCAAGTATTTCTCGCGGACGGGAACCCTGGCCCCGGAGTTCGGCTCGCTGGTATTGCTCACCTCCGCGGACGGGAAGGACTGGCTGCCGGCACGGCATCCGCTCGTATCCCTGCGCAGGCTGCGGTTCAAGGACGGCCATGAGACGACGCTGGCGCATCTCGAGCGGCCCTTCCTGCTGTTCGACCATAGGGGCAGGATGCAGGCGCTCTTTGCCGCCGCTTCCGTCAGGGATCCCTTCAGGAACACATCCGTGAGCGTGCCGTCTGACGAGAATACTTTCAACGTGCACATCCCGATCGGGAGGCGGTAGCGGCGCTTGAAAAAGTGTTGATGGCGGCATGTTCCGATACCGGTCCGGTTTCGGCATTCGTTCAGCCAGAGGCATGGACGCTGAAGCCAAATGAACGCCGGGCCCGCTGGTAAAAGGATAGGTGTCAATGACTATCTCCAGGGTATGGCGACGTCTGAATCATTCACATCATGAAGGTCGAATACGGAAGGACCTGGTGGGGGCGCAAATTCCTCCAGGCGTTGGACAAGATCGACTACGACAACCGGCTGCCGAGGGGCAAGACCTATGCCAACCGCGATGCGGTCCGGAAGATCGAGTGGAAGGACAACCAAATCCTGGCGCAGGTACAGGGAAGTGCCCGGAAGCCCTATGTGGTCCGCGTGATCTTTCCGCCCTTCAAGGATAAGGCGGTCAAGGCCTTCATGGCGGACCTCTCGGCTCAGCCGGCCACCATCAGCAGGCTGTTGAGCAAGGACATGGACCCCTCGCTGCTCGCCATCGCCACCGCGCAGGGATTGAAAATGTTCCCTGAAAGATGGTCAGACCTGAAGATGCAGTGTTCCTGTCCGGACTGGGCGGTGCCTTGCAAGCATATTGCCGCCGTCATCTACAAGACGAGTTCGGAGATCGACAACAATCCCTTCCTGATCTTCGGTCTCCATGGGTTGGACCTCCGTCGGCGGTTGGAGGAACTTGGGCATAGTGTCGATGCCGTCAAGGCACAGGTACGGGATCTCGAGGATGTGTACAGTGCCGTGAAGGTGTCGGGCCAGGCAAAAGACCGCTTCTCCTCCATGCCCGAGGCGCCGCCTTTCGTCATCCCTTCCCTCCCCGACCTCACCGAGCCGATCCAAGCCCTGTTGGAGCCGAAGCCTGCATTCTTCGACGGCAGCGGGGACTTCAGGGAATGGTACGGCAAACAGATCCGGAAGGTTGCAGTGCAGGCGGTAAGACTGCTTTCTGGCAGCACGCAACCCGACAGTTTCCTGAAGCGCCGCCAGCGCAAGGATGGGCCGTTGGGATGGAACAAGGAGATCAGGGTCGTCGTGGACGAAGGCAATGCTGCGGAGTTCCGTTGTGGGGGATCGCCGCTGTCCTTTCCCGTGTTGCTGGCTGAGGCCTTTGCCTGGCAGCCGGAGGACATGCAGCGGCGCCATGCCTCCCATGCCTTGTGGCATGGAGCGGTCTTTCTCTCGCTGCAGCTGTTGGCGAATGGGGCGGTCGTCCCGCAGGTCATCCGTCTGCCATCTGGCAGTTATCGGGTCCGCTGGCTGCCGGCCACGCTGCATCCGGACATCCAGGAGGTGGTGGACAGGCTCGGCGGGCATATGCCGAAGGGGTTCCTGTGTTGGCGATCCGAGGATAGGGCCGCATGGCCGCCTCAACAGGCCGCGACAGCCTTCGTTTCGATCTTGCTGGATCAACTGATGTGGGTCCTTTCCGATCCGGACATGAAGGGTACGATCCCTGCCTTCCTTTTCATGGGTGCTAGCCGTCCGTTCAAGGGTCCCGGGGAGACGACCGTGCCGGAGAGCATTCAGCAATGGCTGAGCAGGGTGCAGGCCGACGAAAGCCCTTTTCGGTTACATGTGGTCGTTACTGAGGGGGCGCGTGAGCGATTCGAGCTTTCGGTGATGTTCGAGGACAGGCGTCTGCAGATGGAGGCGCCCGTCGGCATGGAGGATCTGTTCGGCAAGAAGGCCTACGCTTCTGTACGGTACGCCATACTCCAGTCTGTGACCCGCCTCCGCGGATTCATTCCCGGCCTCGACGGCTATCTGCGGTTGAACGGCACAAAGCCCTTGGTACTCGACATTGGTTCGCTGCCCGATTTCCTGATCCGGATGGTGCCCGCGATGCAGCTGATGGACGTCCGGGTGTTGCTGCCCAGGTCCCTGCAGGCCCTGCACCGGCCTTCGCTCAGCATCCGGATACGGACGAAGCGTGACGATCCCGGATTCTTCGGCATCCGGGAGATGTTCGATTTCGATTGGCGCGTGGCCATCGGCGACGAGATGCTGGATGAGAAGGTGTTTCTCCGGATCGTCGGTCAGGCGGACGGCCTCATACGGCTGAAGTCGGGCTATATGTATGCGACCCAGGCCGACCTGGAGCAGTTGCGCCGGCGCCTCCGAAAACCTGTCAGGCCCTCTGCCGCGGAACTCTTGACGATGGCCCTTTCGGAGCAGTACGGGGAGTCGAGGGTCGAGCTGACCGCCGGGGTCCGGTCGGTGTTGAAGACCCTTGCAGAATGCCCGGATACGGACCTCCCCAAGGGACTGCAGGCAACGGTCAGGCCCTACCAGCAGCGTGGATTTGCATGGATGTGGCGGAATCTGACCATCGGGTTCGGGAGCCTACTGGCCGATGACATGGGCCTGGGGAAGACCCTGCAGGTGATCGCCATCCTGCAGAAGCTCAAGGAGGAGGGGATGCTGAAGAAGGAGAAAGCACTTGTCGTGGCGCCTACCGGCCTGCTCACCAACTGGCAGTCGGAATGCCTGAAATTCGCGCCATCCCTCGACATCCTGGTCTACCACGGAACCCGGCGTGCATTGCCCACCCGTAACCCTCCGGACCTGCTCATCACGTCCTATGGCGTGCTCCGTTCGGATGTGGAGAAGTTGCGGAAACGGAAATGGCGTGTCATGGTCATCGACGAGGCACAGCACATCAAGAACACCGGTGCTGCCCAGACCCGCGCCGTGAAGTCGGTCGATGCCGCGCACTACATCGCCATGAGCGGCACACCCGTCGAGAACCGCCTCACCGAACTGTGGAGTCTGATGGATTATGGCAACCGCGGACTGCTCGGCAGCGTAGAGCAGTTTTCGGAGCGATACGGCCGTCCGATACAGCAGTTCGGCGACCCTGCGGCCGCCGAGAGGCTGAAGAAGGTCTGTGCGCCCTTCCTGCTTCGCCGGATGAAGACGGACAAGACGATCATCAACGACCTGCCCGACAAGGTGGAGGTCGATTGTTTCGCACGGCTCACGCCTTCCCAGGCCGCCTTGTATCGAAAGACACTGGACAGCGCACTGCTGGCGATCAAAGGCATCAGTGGAGGAGGTCCCCGGGAACTGTTCACACGCCAGGGCCTGGTGCTTCAGATGATCCTGGCCCTCAAGCAGATCTGCAACCACCCCACTCAGTTCCTGAAGAACGGGAAGAAGAATCCGTCGCTCAGCGGAAAGACCGAGTTGCTCTTCGACAGGATCGAAAGTATCCTTGCGGCCGGCGAAAAGGTGCTGGTGTTCACACAGTTCACCGAGATGGCCGACCTGCTTTCCGGTTTCATCCGGGAGCGGTTTGGGAAGGAACCGCTCTATTACCATGGAGGCCTGGCGCTGAAGCCCAGAAAGGAAATGGTCGCCCGATTCCAGGAAGACCCCTCGGCGTCCATGCTGATCCTCTCGCTCAGGGCGGGTGGCACCGGACTGAACCTGACGGCCGCCTCGCATGTGATCCATTACGACCTGTGGTGGAATCCCGCCGTGGAGGCACAGGCGACGGACCGCGCCTTCCGCATCGGGCAGCGCAAGGACGTGACGGTGCACCGCTTCATCACCAAGGACACCTTCGAGGAACGGATCAATGACATGATCGGGCAGAAGCGTGCGTTGGCGGAAATGACGGTGGGGACAGGCGAACAGTGGATCGCCCGCATGAGCAACGCCGAGATCGAGGATATCTTCCGACTGCGGTAGACGAACATCAGGTGATGATGCATGGATCATCCGGTTGCCGGGGACCATCCCTGTGCGCCATGGCTGAAAAAAACGACGTCTCATGCCGCTTCAATGATGTCAGGGGCAAGCCCGTATCTCCGATCCCCCGTTTATCCATAACTTACCCATCGCACCAGGCCGGGGTCGACCGATGGCCGATGGCCGATGCCGACCTCGAGATGCCCGCCGTCACCTCCAACCCAGCCTTCCATGCATACGCCCGAGAACACCGAAGCCCTCTTCGAGTACCTGCAGACCCTGCCCGACTGCTCGGTCGTCGCCGGCTACGACGGGAGTACGGACATTTGCATCCTCATCGGAGATAAATCCCGGTACATCGGCCGGCGGATGAAAGGCAAGGCCACGCCATTGTTGCAACTCGAGAAACTCGAACGCGAGAAGGCCGACGACTGCGACATGGTCTTTGTCTTCGACGACCATCGCATCTACACCGAGGAATCCTTCGAGGAGGACCCGCCCATCGCCGACATGGCAGATTTCCTCGACATCCTCTTCGGCACCGACCCCGAATTCGCCCCGCCGGAGCAGTCCGTCCGCATGTCGGTCGCCGACCTCGTCGACGACCTGCACGACCTCATGGAGGAGGTCGCCCGACTTCGCAGCCTGGTGGCCGAAGGGGAGCAGCGGGACGCCGATGGCGAGGACGAACTCGAGGAGAAGGAGGATGACATTGCCGACCTGGAGGCCGAGGTGCAACGCCTGACGGCCTTCCAGCAGCGCGACTTCCCCGGCGTCGTCCGCCTGCTGCGGGAGAGCGGGCATGTCGAGCGGACCATCCTGCCCGAACAGCATGCCGCCATGCGCGACTTCGTCGACCGGCACACGATGGCCGACCGCGGCAGTCTGCACGAGTTGACCGTCGTGCTGTCGAGGGACCGCATGCTGGCCGGTCTCTGTTACTTTCCCGAGGAGGCTTCCGGCCAGTTGACCTTGTTCGGCGACCGGCAACCGGTGGTGTCGAAGACCCGCACCTGCCGCATGTTCGACCGGTCGGGGCAGCCGGTGATCCCCATGGGGCCGATGCTCGACTTCGACGTCGAGTTCGACTGGGGCACGTATCTGCTGTTGGCGTCGGAGGAGGGCTGACGGGTGATGGCCCGCCTTGACGCGGGCGTGGGCTACTGCATCGGATGTCTGTTCCTGCGGCGGAGCGGTCGGGTGTGTCGGGTGACGGGACGGCCGGGTGGCTAGACCAGTCTGTTGTCGCGGGCGAAGCGCAGGAGGGACTGGGTGTTGCCGACGTTGAGTTTCTGCATGAGGTTGCGTCGGTGGGTTTCGACGGTATAGGGGCTGAGGCAGAGCCTGTCGGCGATCTGCGGTCCCGAGAGGCCTTCGTAGAGCAGTTGCAGCACTTCCTTTTCGCGGCGGGTGAGGATGGGGATGCTGTCGAGGGATGCTTGTATCGACTGGTACTGTTCGAGTACTTTCTGGTTGGCGGCGGGGCTGAGGAAGATGCGGCCGTCGAGTACCTGTTCGAGGGCCTGGACGAGTTCCTGCCTGTCCA
>Ga0169931_10006897_pt1 | contig 16976 bp, 5 predicted proteins | sample Kivu_15m_20L_FD_129675 | JGI IMG/M metagenome (GOLD analysis project Ga0169931, IMG submission 129675) | Freshwater microbial communities from Lake Kivu, Western Province, Rwanda to study Microbial Dark Matter (Phase II) - Kivu_15m_20L... | ecosystem: Environmental > Aquatic > Freshwater > Lake ...
GCGCTGCGACCAGCATGAGCATGAGAATCAAGGCAAAATTCCGTGCCGGGAGAAAATCGCTCCAGCTGTAGACCAGCAAACCACAGGCGCAAATGAGCGTCGTTTGGATCAGGGCGCTGCCGCAGTGGTGGAAGGCGGACGAAATCGCCGCGGCTTGCGAGGCCCCTTGCTTGGTTGCATGGATGAACCATTTGAGGAAATGAAACGTGCCATCGACCGCGATTCCAAGAGCGACGCTCGCGGTCATCACCGAGCCGATATCGATCGATTGGCCGTTCCAGCCGAGCAGCCCAAACATGACCACCGTCGGAAACAGATTGGGGAGCATTGCGATCAGCCCACCGAGGATGCTCCGCAGCGAGAACATCATCACAAGGGTTACCAGGACCAGTGCAGAGAGATAGCTGTTAAACAGATCCACCAGGAGCGCTTCTTGGATCCGATGGACGAGCATCAGGACACCGGTCGAGGAGGTCTGGATGTGGGGCTGGTGGACCGGATCGAGCTGTCCGATGACTTCCCCCACCTGGGCATCGACCAGCTTGAGAAAATCGCCGTAATCGTACTGGGCCAAACCGGGGATTCGCGCGCTGATTCGCCAGGCTTCTCCGCTCGGCGTGTCGGCCAGATAGCTGCCGGCAATGAGCGACTGTCGGCTCCGCTGGACGAGGGCTACGAAAGCCGATTTGCGGACCGAGCCTCCGAGACCTCCGCTCCGCGGCAGGGGTGGCATGAACGTAACCGCCGACATCTCCCCGTCGAGTCCGGAGATGCTTGAAAGTTTCCGCTGGACCGCAGCGACGACCGCCGCGCGGTAGAGCGTATCGAGCGTGCAGTCGCGATCGAATTCGATGACCACCTCGATCGGGACGAGGGGTCCGATCCGCGATTCGATCCAGTGAAAATCTTCGACCGCGTGATTTTTTTCATCGAGCAGCGAAAAGACATCGACCGAGGTGCGGAGATGAAAGAGTCCGTAACCGCACAGGAGCATCGCCGCGACGCAGCCCCAGCGGATCAGGAAGGCGTATCGATAAATCCAGTTTGAAAGGAAAGAAAATCGTGGCGGTGCGCGATCGCCCGGGGCGAGGGGTGGAACGGGCGACGCAGGGGTGATCGGGACTCCGAGCCACTGCTCGCGGAGCTTCATCACTCCGGGGATCAGCAGGAACAGGAGGAGGATGCAGACCGAGAGTCCCACCGAACCGACCCAGCCAAACTGGCGAACGGGTGCGACTTCGCTGATGCACAGCGAGGCGAGCCCAATGACGGTGGTTGCCGCAGCAAGAAAGCAGGGTCCGATCGCCTTGAGCAGTGCCCGGTGCGGGGCTTGGGGACCCGCCCCTTGCGCGAGTTCTTCGAGAAAATAGTTCGCCAGGTGAATGCCGGCGCTGACGGTCAGCATGAAGACCAGCGGGGGAAGGACGATCAGAATCGCGTTCATGGTCGCCCCACTGGCATGGACCAGCGCGAGCATGAACCCCTGACCCCAGAGCCCGATCACGAGGATTGGAATCGTCAGCCAGAGCGAACGGAGACAAACCCAGCAGAGGACCAGCGAGATGATCACCGAGGGGAGGCTGTATTTCTTGATCGAACGAATGCTCTCGTCGTCGATCGCCATCCCATCGATCGAGGGCCCCGACATGATCAGGTCCGTCGTCGGAAGCCCCGTCGCTTGGGCGAGAGTTTGCCGAATCGCAGGGATGGTTTCGCGGCGATGGATTCCACCGTAATCGGTCAGTTCGGCGACAAGGCAGCTGGTCTGTCCATCAGCCCCGACGAGGACACCCTCCAAGCGTTTGAGCGCCGATTCGTAGGGGATTTGGATCGGCGGATCGGTCAGGGCATCGAGCATGGTCTTGCCGGTCAGCACCTGGTTGAAAAAACGTTCTTTTCCCTCCTCCTGCCGCGCCTGGTCCAGGGCCGTCAGCGCCTCAGCCGCCCTGTCCAATCGCGGATCGTCGACATCGGCTCCATCCCAGCTGATGACGATCATCTCGTGGGCACCAAAGCGCTCGATAAAGGCGTTAAAATCGCGGCGCGACGGGGCGTCGTGGTCGACCCACAGGAGCGGCCCATTGAACATCGAATCGATCCCGGCATTCGATCCGCTCAGGACCCATGGAAGCGTGAGCAGAAGGAACAAGGCCGACCCGATTCCTAGGCCGCGCAGCGGTAGGCGGAAAGCCCACGACGGGGGTGAATTGAGTCGCTGTTCCATCGGGCGCGATTCCTTTGAGCCGCGCATGAACCGGGAATGAGCGCGCGTCATCCTCGATGCATCTCGGCAGGTTGGATCAACTTCTGGTTCACGGCCCACTGGAGGGCCGCCTGCATCCCTTCGCGAAAGTCAACCTTGGGATCGTAGCCAAGCATCCGCTCCGCCTTGGCAATCGAGAAATCGAGATTCAGGGCGAGAAACTTGATTCGCGCCCCAGTCAACAAAGGAGCTTGTTTGGCCCCACGGAGACGTGCAAAGCCTTCAATCAAACCGACCGCGCTGCGGGCAAGCCATTCGGGCACCTTCTTGGGCATCGGCAGACCCATGAACTGGGCAATCGTCCCGACGAATTCCTCGCGCGTCACGAGCCGACCGTCACGAATATTAAAGGTCTCGCCGACAACTCCATCTTTCTCCAGCGCCAGCATGATCCCATCGACCAAATTGCAGGCGGCGGTATTGTTGAGGACTTTCTTTCCATCCCCGATGAGCTTCATCTGGCCCGCCTGCAGACGTTCGATAATTCGCGGGACGACATGCCGATCCCCTGGGCCATAGATAAAGCCCGGACGAAGCTGGATCGTTGGAAATCGGTGCGTTTGAAAATGGCGATTGAGCACGACCTCCGCTTCGGCTTTTGTTTGCGTGTAACCATCGAGACCCTGCAGGTCTGGCGGGATCGTCTCGTCCGTCCCGTAATGATGCTTGGCGGCATAAACACCCAAGGAACTGATCTGAATCCACCGCTGCAATTTTCCAATTCGCCGGCACGCCGCGATCATGTGCTCGAGCGCCACGACATTGATCGCACGAAATTTTTCGGCCGGACCCCAGTCGCCGACATGCGCGGCGGTATTGACGACGTAATCGACATCTTCAAAGGCTGGGGGAAGCGAAAGCGGATCACTCAAATCGGCCTGGACAATCTCGACGCCGCTCCCCGCAAGTGTGCTCTGGTCGCTCGAGGGGCGGACCATCGCGCGGACCGTGTATCCGGCTTCTCGTGCCCGCTGTGCCAGCAGGCTCCCGACCATCCCCGTCGCTCCCGTAATCAGCAATCGCCCACGACCCATCGCTTCGACCTTCTCGAAAAAAGTACCCGAACCCGCATACCTGACAATCGACCTATGTTGCTCGCCGTTAGAGCGTGGCAGAAGTCGACGGGGAGATGCCCCGCGACCGACGCAGTTTCTCCCGCGCCAGCCGCGCAAGGAAGCCGAGTTTGCTGGAATTCGCCGCTGCCTTTCCCGCCAGGCGAAGGTCGCGAAGCTCGCGCAGGTAATGATCAATCTGCCCTGCCGGCAGCGTCTCGGCCCCCGCTTTTTCAAAGCACTCAAAGGCGGGTTCGAACAGATAGCGTGCGTTGAGCATCATCAAACTCTTGGCCAGTCCCCCGCGGGAAAGGGACCAGCGGGGAACCGGCGTTTGACTGTTGATGTACCGAATCGAAGCCGCAATTCGACGTGTCGAGGAATCTTGCGTCCGGTGGATCAAGTCGCCACGCATCAGCAGGAGATCCCCCGGATGCAGCAGCGGAGTCTCTTCGATTTCCGCCAAGTCAAAGTCAAGGGTTCCGACTTTGCCACCGCGGTCATCATCTTTGATCACCCATTTCTTTCCCGACGACACGACCCGCGTTGCGCCACGACCTAAGAGCTTCGCATGCAACTGCGGCGCACGCGCCGCAAATCGGTCAAAGGGGACGACTGTCAGGTTCGATTTTTCGAGCACCGGCTTGACCACCGGAATGTAAAAGTTCAAGTAGTTCTTCGTATCATGCCACAGCCAGTAATTCTCGTGGTCTTGATGCCAAGGAAATTGCTGCGCGCCGCCGCGCGGATTGGCAAGCGTTGCCTTCTCGGCAAACGTCGCGAAGTAAACGCCGTCGTTGAGGAGGTCCACGCGGACGCTCGAGTGCTCGCGAACTTCTCCCAAAACCTCCTCGAATCGCGGCTCGAGCCCACTCAGACCCGCAGGGGAAATCCGCCGGACACTGTAATTCGAATTCACCTCCAGCGGGGCTGCTGCGAAGTCCTTTTCGAGGGTCTCAATCTCCCCGCCGTCAAGAAACGAAGGAATGAGAATCCAGCCACGCGAGTCGAGGTCGGAAAACGGGAGGCTTTTCAATGAACTCATGAACATTCGCTCATTCAGGCGTACGGAAAAGAGACGCTTCACAGACAAGCAAACCATAGGAGGAAAGTAAGCCGCCACAGGGCGAACCCTCCCCTTTTTTCCTCGCCGCGACGAAGTCCTGCCCACCGCGTCCCTCTTTTTCGACACATTCGGGACGATAAGGACGCCATCGACCCCGGTCTCCAGCTGGCGGCAGCGAAAATCAGGGCCCCGCACCCGCCAAGGTGCTAGAGTTCTCCATCGTTTCCTGGAAGAAGGATCGTCAAGCTCTCCATCTCGTCGGCCATACCTGTTCGGATGTCCAAAAGCTTGAAGCTCTTCTCCGGGGGTGGTGGCAATTATTGCACTGGCTTGTCTGGGAGACTTAGCTAAGATAGGCAGGTTGTATCGTTCGAATCAAGAGACGATTCGCGAGCGGCTTGCGGTTTGTGTTCGCGGCTTGCGTTTTGTGCTCGCGGATTGTGCAGTGCAGTCGTTGCTCCAGTTCTGTTTCAGTGGCTCGGTACGAAGATGGGAACGAGCAGAATCAGCCATGGTTTTACGCGCTAAGTTTATCCGTCCGTTGTCGCATGCGGGAATTGAACCGCAGACAGACGTGGAAGCAACGTTGCTCGAGATGCTGATGACGCGGAGCCAGGAGTATGGTGAGCGTCCGGCGTTTCAGTTTTTCGAGGACGACGATTGTGGCTTAGCGATTGGCTATCAGGAGCTGGATGAGGCGGCGCGTCGGATTGCGGTCGGGCTTCGCGAGCGATTCGATCCCGGGGTGGGTGTAGCGCTGGTTTTTCCGCCGGGGCTCGATTTCATCAAAGCATTTTTTGGCTGTATCTACGCGGGGATGCTGCCGATTCCGGCCACCTATCCGAAGCCGCGTCGCCGTTCGGCGCGGCTTGAGTCGATCGTCAGCGACGCGCGACCCGCGGCGATTCTGACTTCGCAGCGGGTCCTGCAGACGCTGGGGGATGTTGCGAGTGGTTCGGTGTTACTCGGCGCTGTATGGGTTGCGATCGAGGACCTCGAGGAGAGCTCGCATCTGTCATGGGAGCAGCCGGACCTGAAGCCGTCGGACGTCGCATTTTTACAATACACTTCGGGATCGACGAAGGAACCGCGTGGGGTGGCGGTGAGCCATGCGAATATTGCGCACAATTTGGAGATGATTCGGCAAGGCTTTGCGCTCTCGGAGCGTGGGGGCCAGGTGGGTGTTTCGTGGTTGCCTGCCTATCACGACATGGGTTTGATTGGCGGCCTGCTCGAGACGCTGTATACGGGCGGGACGACGGTCTTGATGTCGCCATTTTCCTTTCTTCAGCGTCCAGCGCGGTGGTTGCGGGCGATTAGCGACCATCGTGGCGTGGTGAGTGGGGGACCGAATTTTGCCTTCGAGCTCTGCCTCAAGAAGATCAAGCCGGCGGAACTTGAAGGGGTTGATCTGAGCTGCTGGGAGGTGGCGTTTACGGGTGCCGAACCTGTTCGCGCGGCAACGTTGCGGCGGTTTGCCGAGCGATTCTCGGCATGGGGTTTTTCCGAGTCGGCGTTCTATCCGTGCTATGGTTTGGCCGAGGCGACGCTGTTTGTCACCGGAGGCTGTGGCCCTGGAAAAGTGACGACTGGATTGTTTCGTGCCGATGCCCTTCAGGCCCAGGGCGAGGTCGTTCCTGCGACGCTGCCCCAGGCTGCCGCGGCTGGAGCGTCCGAGGGTGCTCCGCAAGAGCACGCTGGCACGGTCGAGCTCGTTTCCTGCGGCGGTCCCTTCATGGGAGAAGAGGTCGTGATTGTGGATCCGCAGACGCACCGCCCGTGTGGCGAGCATCAGGTCGGCGAGATTTGGATCCGTGGGCGGAATGTGGCCCACGGTTATCACCACACAACCGGAGAAGATGCTTCGCCGTTCGACCATGCGTTGGCTGGGGACGCTGGGGAAGGGGAAGGGAACTTCCTTCGTTCCGGAGACCTCGGGTTCTTCTGGAAGGGGAATCTCTATGTGACGGGGCGGCGGAAGAGTCTGCTGATTATCCGTGGCCGAAATTATTATCCGCACGATCTTGAGGCGACGGCCCAGCAGGCGCACGATCGCCTGATCCCGGGTGGGGGTGCGGCCTTCGTGCTCGAACGCGAAGCGGACGATCCCGACCTGATCCTCGTGCAGGAGGTGGATCGTTCGGCAACCGAGCGGGAGCGGGAAGAAATGATCGCGGAGATTCGTCGCCGCGTGACGGCCGAGCATGACCTCTTTGTTCGCGAAGTGGTTTTGATTCGGATGGGAACACTGCCTCGGACCACCAGCGGCAAGGTCCGTTATGGCGAGGTCAAACGGCAGTATGCGGAGGGGGAATTGGCGGTCGTTTCGCAGTGGTCCTTCGCCGCGCGGCGGGGCGTGCCGTCGGCCGCGGCAGTTAATGGTGTCGAAGTTGCCGAGCGTCTTGAGAACCAAGGGAATCCGCTGCGAAGTCCTTTCATCTCCTTGAGCGGCGATGCAGCGACGCTCGCGCGGGAGATTCAGGGGAGGCTCATGGCGTGGCTCGTGCAGCAGACAGGAGCAGCCAGCGAGCTGGGGCCTGATCGCCCCTTGGCTGAATATGGCGTCGACTCATTGTCGGCAATGGAATTGATCTGCCAGCTCGAGCAGGGGCTTGGACTGACGAAGATCTCGCCGACGATTCTCTGGAGCTACCCGACGCCGGGGCTCCTTGCCGCGCATCTTGCGGAACTTGTCGTTGCCTCCCGCGCTGAGGAGGACTCGCATTTTTCGCGGGTCGATCGGGCGGGGGACCTTCAGCATCCGCTTGGCGAGTCGATCGATGCGGGTGCCGAGCCGATCGACGAGGACCATTTCGAGCAATTGCTCTCGCAGCTTGAGCACATGCCGGAGGAGGAGGTATCGCTATTGCTCGGTTCGGAACAGGAACCGGAGAGGGAGCAATGAATTCGCCTTCGGAGCGATTGGCACGGCTCTCCCCGCAAAAATTGGCGCTCCTCCAAAAAACGATGCACTCTAGCGGAGGCGGGGCTAGCGAACCGATCGCGATTGTCGGCATGGGATGTCGTTTCGCGGGGGCGTCGAATGTTCCTCAGTACTGGCGATTGATCCGCGAAAGCATCGACATGACAGGGGAGATTCCTCCGTCTCGATGGGATGTCGACCAGTTCTACGATCCGCTTCCGGGGACCCCTGGAAAGATGCCGACCCGATGGGGTGGGTTCCTCGAGAGAATCGATTGCTTTGACGCGACCTTTTTTGGAATCTCGCCACGGGAAGCGGAAAAGATGGACCCTCAGCAGCGATTGCTGCTGGAGGTCGTGTGGGAGGCGCTCGAGTATGGAGGACTTCCGCCGAGCGGGCTGCGGCAGTCGGCGACGGGGGTCTTTGTGGGGATTGGGGGGGTCGATTATTCGCGGATTCCGGTCCGTTTCGGTTCCCACTACTACGAGACGGTGACTGCCTATAGCGGCACGGGGAATGCGCTCAGCATTGCCGCCAATCGGATCTCGTACACGCTTGACCTGCGTGGTCCGAGCATGTCGATCGACACCGCATGTTCATCCTCGCTCGTCGCCGCGCACCTGGCGATTCGCAGCCTCCGCAGCCACGAATGTTCGATGGCGATTGTCGGCGGGGTGAATGCGATTTTGACTCCCGAGACGACGCTCGCCTTTTCTCAAGCGCAAATGCTTTCTCCGGAAGGAAAGTGTCGCCCGTTCGATCACAGAGCGAATGGATATGTGCGTGGCGAGGGGTGTGGGGTCGTCGTTCTCAAGCGGCTTTCGGATGCGGTCCGCGATGGGGATCTCGTCTTTGCCACGATTCTCGGCAGCGCCATCAATCAGGATGGACTGACATCCGGGATTACGGCTCCGCGGGCAACGGCGCAGGTCGAGGTCATTCGCCAGGCGCTTCGCGATGCCCACCGCAGCAGCGATGAGGTCTCGTATATCGAAGCCCATGGAACGGCGACTCCGCTGGGCGATCCGATTGAGGTCAGTGCGCTGGCCGAGGTCTTTCGCGCGGGGAAAACGGCAGCGCTTCCCCCCTGTTACTTCGGCTCGGTCAAGGGGAATATTGGCCACACCGAAACGGCCGCGGGGATTGCTTCGCTGATCAAGACAGCGCTCATGCTCCGCCACCGGCAGATCCCACCACAGATTCATTTTCAGCAGCTCAATCCGCACATCGATCTCAGTGGCAGCCGCCTCGAGGTAGCTGCCGAGCCACGCCCTTGGGACCATCATCTGCGGACGCGTGTCGCGGGGATCAGCAGTTTTGGTTTCGGGGGAACCAATGCGCATTTGGTTCTCGAGGAAGCAAGCACCCCGCCACCGAAGCCCGCGACGAGCGATCGCCCGCAGCATGTCCTGACACTCTCGGCGAAATCCCCCGATCGCTTGCGAGCGCTCGCCGGTCGTCTCGGGGAAGCGCTCCGGGACGACCCGGAGCTCGCCGTCGCCGATCTTTGTTACACAGCAGGAACCGGCCGAACTCACTTGACTCATCGACTCGCGATCCCCGTCCGCGAGTCGGGGGAAGTGGTTGAGGCGCTCGAGAGATTCGCCACTGGTGAGGAGAGTCCCGCAGTCCGTACGGGGAAAGCGCGGACGGATCGTCCGTTGCGAGTCGCGTTTCTCTTTCCCGGTCAAGGGGCCCAGTTTCCGGGGATGGGGCAGACGCTCTACCAGAGTCATCCGATCTTTCGCGCGGCGCTCGAGGAGTGCGACGCGATCCTTGCCGATCTGCTGCCCGAGCGTTTGCTGAAGGTCTTGTTTGCGGATTCGAGCAACCCTCCGCGAGTGCACCAGACGCGATATACGCAGCCCGCACTCTTTGCGATCGAGTACGCGCTCTCGCGGATGTGGCGGTCGATGGGGATTGAGCCTACGGTGATGATCGGACACAGCATCGGCGATTACGTCGCCGCTTGCGAGGCAGGTGTTTTTTCGCTCGCTGACGGACTGACGTTGATTGCCCATCGTGGGCGGTTGGTCCAGCAGATTGGCGAGCTCCGCGAAGGCGAGGATCGAGGGCGGATGGCGGCCGTGTTTGCCTCGCGGCAGCAGGTTGCCGAAGGGATTCTCCCGTATGCCAAAGAGATCGGGATTGCGGTCCACAACGGACCATCGAATGTGGTTATTTCGGGGAGCAGCCAGCGCGTCGGCGAGGTCCTTGCGCTGTTCCAGAGCGCTGGCATCAAATCGCGGATCCTTGAGGTTTCGCATGCGATGCATTCACCCCTGCTCGATCCAATCCTCGATGAATTCGAGCGATTCGCCCAAGCCGTCACCTACCACTCGCCTAAGCTGCCGCTGATCTCCAGCCGCGATGGACGAGAAGGTGATGATCGGCTCTGTGACCCGCGCTTCTGGCGCGATCATTTGCGATCGACCGTCTGCTTTGTCGAGGCGGTTCAGACCCTGCAGTCCTTCGCGATCGATGCGGCGCTGGAAGTCGGCCCCGGATCGACCCTCTGCGGTCTGGCCAAGGGGATGTGGGAGGGTGCTCCGGTGTCGTGGCTCCCGTCGATTCGCAGCGGTCACGATGCGTGGGGCGTGATTGGTCAAACGGTCAGTGAACTCGCCGTCCAAGGGACTGCGATCGACTGGCAGGCCTTTGATCGACCCTGGCCCCGCAAGCGGCAGGTGCTCCCGACGTATCCCTTCGAGCGGCAGTCGCACTGGTATGATCAGTCGCTGGCCGAGACGCTTGGTCCAGCGGCACCACGCCCTCGCGGCACCGAGCTCCATCCACTGCTCGGGCAATTGCTGCCGGTGGCAGGGGTGCAGACAATTTTCGAAACGGTCTTCACCGCCAGCAACCCCGCCTTCCTGGCCGATCACTGCGTCGACCACAATCCGGTCTTTCCCGCCACGGCGTATGTCGAACAGGCTTTGGCCGCCGCCCGGCAGGTCTTCGGAGAAGGACAGCATACGCTCAAAGAACTCTCGATCCAGCAGGCAATGGTGTTTCCGTCCGATCAGCGACGGGAGGTGCAGGTCCATCTTGGCCCCGAACAGCGCGGGGAGCGATCGTTCGAAGTCTTCAGTCGTCCTTCTTCGGCTCGAGATGATCGCGACGCCGCTTGGACGCTCCATGCGGCCGGAACGCTGCAGGCGGAGCGTGGTGCGAGTGCTCCAGCTCGCGAGCCGATCGATCTTGCCAACCTCCGGGGGCGACTGGACGATTCGATTCCGGCGGCAGCCTTCTATGAACGGATGGCGGCTTGCAAATTGCAGTATGGTCCGCGGTTTCAGGTGCTGAGCGAATTGTCGACCGGCCAGACCGAAGCGCTCGGGCGGATCGAATGGAGCGGTTCCTTGGCAAATGGCCCGCTGGCAAAGGGCCCGCTGGCAAAAGAGGCGGAAGGATATCTGCTCCATCCGGCGATCCTCGACGGCTGTTTGCAGTCGATGGCCGGGGTGATCGCCAAGGCCCAGGGGGACGACGAGCAAGGGGGTCTGCTATTGCCGACGGCGATGGAACGTGTCAGCGTGCTCAAGCCGTCGGCTGGCGGAACGCTCTGGGTCTCGACGCGACTGCGGCCGCGAGCGACGGAGGAGGAGACCTTCGTCGCCGATCTCGATCTGGTGACGGGGGAGGGGACGATTATCGCCGAGATCCGCGGTGCGCGGGTCCAAAGAGTGGCTCGTTCCCACGCGTCCACAAGCCCCAAGGCCGATGTTGGTCTCTATGACGTGCGGTGGGAACAAGCGCCGCTGCCGAACACCAACACTGACACAAATAGCAATACAAAAATTTCTCCCGAGGCATCGCTTCCGGCAGCGGAGTGGCTTCTGGTGGCTGATGCGGAGGGGTTCGCAGCAGGGTTTGCTGCCCGTTTGCGAGACCGCGGAGCGGATGTTGCGGTTCTCACCACAGAGGGTTCTGCGATCGACGAGGCGCGACTGCGGGAGGGACTTGGGGCCGGTTCCGGCGAACCTCTTGTCGTCGTCGATTTCCGCGGGATCGATGCTCGGGATCCCCTGGACGACGCGGGGCAGCGGGGGATCGATCGGAGCGCCGCGGCGCTCGAGTTGCTGCAAATGCTCGCCAAGTCCAAAGCGATTGCGTCGCGGAAGATTGCCCGCACGGTGATCGTTACTGCCGGAGCGGTTGCGGTCGATCCCGAGGATGCGGTCTGGCCCGCCCAGTCGGCCCTGTGGGGGCTGGGGAAAACAGCCTTCCTCGAGCTTCCGCACCTTGCGATCTGCCTGCTCGATCTCGATCCAGAGGCGAGTCTTGCTGAGGGGATCGCGGTCCTTGAGCGGGATGCCGTAGCGATTAGCGGTCTCCGCGATGGGGATGGGGAGCGCGAAGATCATGTCGCATATCGCGGCGGCGACCGTTATTTCGGGAGGCTGCAAGAAGTCTCGCCGAAAACGCTCGCGCCTCGCGCCGGCGCGGGTCGTCAGCTCGCCGTCCCGGCCGGCCGTTTCAGTCTCCGAGTCGGTGCCACTTCGAGCCTCGATGCGCTCCACTACGAACCGCAGGGGGCGCGGGAGCTCGGCCCCAGTGACGTGGAGATTGCGGTTCAGAGCACGGGCTTGAATTTCAGTGACGTACTCAAGGCGATCGGTCTTTATCCGGGAATGAAGGATGAGATCGTCCCGCTGGGGATTGAATGCGCGGGAATTGTCACGCGGGTCGGAGCGGCAGTGACACGGTTTGCACCGGGGGAGCGGGTGATGGGGGTTGCCCCCTACAGTTTCGCCTCCCATGCAATCTCCCCGGAATACACGCTTGTCGCGACACCGGAAAATTTGACCGACGAGCAAGCGGCGACGATCCCGATTACTTTTCTAACTGCTTTTCATGCGCTCTGCGGGTTGGGTCGACTTGCCCGGGGTGAAAAAGTTCTGATCCATGCGGGGGCCGGGGGTGTGGGCCTAGCGGCGATCCAGATTGCCCAGGAAATAGGGGCGGAGATTTTCGCGACCGCTGGCAGCGAGGACAAGCGACGATTCCTTCGCGATCTTGGGGTCGCGCATGTGATGGATTCCCGTTCCCTTGATTTCGCCGATCAGATTCTTGAGATCACCGCGGGGCAGGGGGTCGATGTCGTCCTCAACAGCCTGCCTGGCGAAGCGATTACGAAGAGCCTTTCGGTGCTCGCGGCTTATGGACGATTCTTAGAAATCGGAAAGACCGATATCTACCAGAACCGCCGGATTGGACTCTGGCCTTTCCAAGACAATTTATCGTATTTCGCGATCGACCTCGATCGGATGCTCCGCCAACGACCTGCGGAAATCGAGGCCCTCTATCGGCAGATCATGCCCCATTTCGCGGCGGGGCGTTATCGCCCCCTGCCACTGCAGGCCTTCGCCCGCGACGAGGTGATCGACGCTTATCGCTGGATGGCACAGCGAAAGAATATTGGCAAAGTTGTCGTTTCGATGGTTGCCGCGAACGGCCAATCGCATGGGCCGCGCGACAGCGCGATGGAAACGCAGCGCTGGGCGAAGCGAGGGACGATTCTTATTACCGGCGGACTCGGGGCGCTCGGCCAGCATGTAGCGCGGTGGGTGATGGACCAAGGGGGAACGCATCTTGCGATCCTCTCGCGACGTCCGCCGGCGGAATTGCAAACCGAGGCCGATGCGATCGCGCGGGATGGTGTTTCCGTTGCGCTCCTGCAGGGGGATGTGAGCGACGCAGAGAGTCTCGCGGCAGCCTTGCAATCGCTGCCCGAGTCCTTCCCCGCGATCCAAGGTGTTTTTCATATCGCTGGCGTCCTCCGCGACGGCTTGCTGTTGTCCATGGAGCGCAGCGCGCTGGTGGCGGCGATGGAGCCCAAAACTCGGGGTGCCTGGAACCTGCATCAAGCGCTCCCCGGACCGCTCGACTGCTTTGTGATGTTCTCTTCGGTGGCCGGGACGATCGGGTCGCCGGGTCAAGCCAATTATGCGGCGGGCAACGCCTTTCTCGATGGCCTGGCGCACTATCGCCGCCAGCGCGGTGAGGCAGCCCTTTCGATTGCCTGGGGACCGTGGGGGGCCGCTGGAATGGCCGCCAGTGTCGAGGTCCAGCGGCATCTCTCTGAACGGGGGATGCGTCCGCTCGCACCGGAGGTGGCGATCGCGCAACTCGAGCTGGCTCTCAATGGAGCGGGGATCACGCGGACGATTGTCGACGTCGACTGGGAGCAACTGCTGGGCAAGCTACCCGGCGGTGGCTCGAGTCTCCTTCGCTCCTTCCGCCGAGCCGATGGAGGTGCGGACAAACCGGCGCGGCGCGGCGGTCGCGATGAATCGCTCTGCACGCGATTGTCGTCGCTCGATTCGCCGCAGCGGATCGAGCTGCTCGAACCGATGATTGCGCAGACGCTCAGCGATGTAACCGGTGTCGATGCGGCATCGATCGAGGTCGACCAGCCCCTTGCTTCGCTCGGACTCGATTCGCTCATGGCGATGGAGCTCCGCTCGCGCGTCGAAGGAAAACTTGGGATCGAGATTCCGGTGGCTAGCCTATTCGACGAGCCGACGGTCGCTTCCTTAGCGCGAGTCGCGAGCCAGGCGTTCCAGCCCGCAGCAACAGCCGCCGGGGCTTCGTCACCCCCCTCCGCCTCACGCGCTTCTGGCGATTCCTCGCCAGCGACGACCGCGAGCCGTTTTTCACACAAGCTCAGTCACCGTTCGGAACTGGTGGGGCTGGGCGGTTCGCTCGGAACGCGACCGCCCCTGTTCTGCATTCATCCGGTTGGTGGCGACCTTCGCTGTTACGAGGATTTCGCGCGCGGAGTCCAGGGTCGATGGGTCTACGGACTGCGAGCCCAGGGGCTCCAGGCATCCTCGCAGGCTCCCGAGACGATGGACCAGCTGGTGAGCGACTACATGACGACGATTCGCGAGGCGGCCGAGGGTGGGCCGTACACGCTGCTGGGATGGTCGACGGGAGGAATTTTTGCGTACGAAATCGCGCGGCGTTTCCGTGCCGAGGGGGAAGATGTCGCACCGCTCGTGATGGTCGACACACCCCTGCCCGCGATCTTTGATCGCGTCGATCTGAACGACAGCGCCAAGTTCCTCTATGACCTCGTCGAGTTTGCGAATTACTTTGCCGGGACATCGATGACGCTGACCTATGAAGGGCTGCGGCAGCTCTCGGCCGAGGAATCGATCGATCTGGTTCTCGGCGAGGCAATCGCCAATCGCGTCCTTCCACCGCAAACGACGCGCGGTCATCTGGAACGGATCATCCATGTTTGCAAACAGCATGTCCGCGTGCTGAAGGACTACGCGCCGGTTCCGAGCGACCTGGTGGTGCACCTCCTGCGACCGGAGGACCGGCAGGTCCTCTCGGAGGCGGCCAAGCACACCGAGGCCGAAGACCTTGGATGGGGCGCGATCCTTCCGCTGCAGACGCACCAAGTTCCCGGGCATCATTTCTCGATGATCACCGGGGAGCGGGGAGCGCGGCTTGCAGTGGAGCTCGAACGCTGGCTCGATTTGCCTCGGGCCCCCGCGCAGCCTCTGGCCCCCGCGCAGCAACCCGCCCCTGCGCGGCAACCCCCGGAGCGGCATGTGACGGAAGCCTCCTGATGAACGGACGATGGCTCTACTTCCAGCTGCAATATCCGCGGGTCCGCCGCCTGCTGGCCGCTGCAGCGCGTGGGCAGGCGGTCCAGACCGAAGTCTGGCGGGAGAAAGTCCGGCTTGCGGCCGAGAGTCTTTTTGGCCGCGAGCATCGCTTGGGATCGATCCGCTCACGGGAGGATTTTCGCCGCCAATTGCCGATCGCGGATTTTGAATATTACCGACCCTACGTCGATCAGGTTCGCAGTGGGCGGCACGATGCGCTCTTTGGCCCCAAGTCCCCGCTGCTGATGTTTGCCCTCACCTCAGGGACGACAGAGAAACCGAAACTCATTCCGGTCACTTCCCAGTTTGTTGCGAGCTACAAGCGGGGCTGGAAGATTTGGGGGCTCCAGACGCACGCCGACCATCGCGATCTGCTGACAAAGGACTATCTGCATTTGGCGAGCGATTGGCAGCAGAGCCAGACACCGGCGGGGACGTGGTGTGGGAATATCAGCGGCTTGGCAGCGGAAACGCGGCCCGCAATTGTTCGTCGCCCGTTTATCGTACCCCCGCAGGTTGCGAAGATTCGCGACTGGACCCACCGCCAGTATGCGATCCTCCGGCTGGCGCTCCCTTCGCGCCAGCTGGGGATGATCATCACGGCCAATCCACTGACTCTGATCAAACTGGCGGAACTGGCCGATCAGGAAAAGGAATCGCTGCTCCGCGACCTCCGCGATGGCACGATCCGTTTTCCTGGCGGCAGCGAAACCACGCTCGATCCGCTTCTCCAGGCACGCATCAAACGTGTCGAGCGGAGCCGCGTTCGCGAGCTGGAAGAGGTCGCCGAGCGAACGGGCAGCTTTCTCCCCCGTGATCTCTGGCCGCAGCTTTCCGTGGTCGCCGTGTGGATGGGAGGACCGGTGGCCGCGTTTGTTCCCGAGGTCCGTCGCCTCTACGGTCCGTGCGCTTTTCGCGACCATGGGCTCTCGGCCAGCGAAGGCCGGATGACGATCCCGATGCGCGATGAGGCCAATGCAGGGCTGCTCGATTTTACAAGCAATTACTACGAATTCATTCCTGTCGGCGAGTATGGGACGGAGCAACCGACGGTGCTCGAGGCACACGAGTTGATCGAGGGGGAGTCCTATTACATCCTCCTAACCAACAGCGGTGGACTGTTCCGCTATGACATCCGCGATGTCGTTCAGTGCGTCGGTTTTGAAGGACAAGTTCCGCTCCTGAGCTTTCTCCACAAAGGAGCGCACTGTGCGAACGTAGCGGGGGAAAAATTGACCGAGTATCAGGTTGCCTCGGCGATCCACCGCAGCTTCGAGGAACTTCAGCGCCCCCTGGCACCGGTGATGCTGGTGCCGGTGATGGAGCAGATTCCGTATTATGCGCTGATGGTCGAACCGGGAACCCGCCCCTACGCCCAGGAACTGGCCGCGAAGCTCGATGCCCACCTCGCGGAGCTCAATTGTGAGTATGAGGATCGACTGCGGACACGGCGGTTGTTGGCGACTCGCGTCCGCGAGGTTCCGGCGGGTTCCTGGGATCGAGTGCGGGAACGAAAAATTGCCATCCGCGGAGGAAGCCAAGAGCAGTACAAGCATTCGTTTCTCGGTTCGGCAGAGGAAATCGAACGCTATCTTTCATCTTCGGCCAGCGGCACCCTTTAGAGAGTCGCAAGCGCGAGCCGGCGAATCTCCGCGGATGTTTTCCAAGTGGCAATTCCCAGCGGGATCATCGACTGCTGCTGTGGCCAGACGCTGTACTGGTAATCGCCGGTGCGAATCTCGAGGATCGGTTTCCCATCGATCGCGGCGGCGATCCGTTTTTGGCTCACCTCCAGACGGATCGAATACCAGCGGCCGGTTTCAAAGGGCTGGTACCCCGTGGTCGCGTTTTCGACGGCGGAGTTTCCATCGAGGTTCGAGATCCCGGTGACCCCGCCGCTCCATCCTCCGATGATCAGCGAGGCATGCTGGTCGTGGATCGGAAAAGTGAGGCCATAGAAAAAGTCTTCACCGCCACTGCGCCGCGCCTCGGCTTCGATCCGGTAATCGATTCGCGGCACGGGACCGCGGTAATTGACTCCCGTCCC
>Ga0169931_10006898_pt1 | contig 16974 bp, 7 predicted proteins | sample Kivu_15m_20L_FD_129675 | JGI IMG/M metagenome (GOLD analysis project Ga0169931, IMG submission 129675) | Freshwater microbial communities from Lake Kivu, Western Province, Rwanda to study Microbial Dark Matter (Phase II) - Kivu_15m_20L... | ecosystem: Environmental > Aquatic > Freshwater > Lake ...
AACGAGAAGCGGCAGGATGCCGCTTCTACTTTGCTGAAGGTGCTCCCCTCTCAAACGCCTTCCCGTGAGAAAAAGAAAAAAAGACCTCTCCCGGCTACCGCGCAGGGAGGACCGGGATCGTCAGCGTCGCCGAGCTCGTCGTCGTCAACGCCGGCAGGTTATAACCTCCACTCAGCCCCGAGAGGGATTCGTTGATCAGCACCCCGGTGATCGCCTCGTCTTCGGCTGGCTGGATGGCGTGCTTCCACTCCTCGTGAGCCGCGAGGATCCCCTGCCAGTCGGATCGCTCCACGCCCGCCGGGAGGTTCACGGCCGAGCCGGTGTGGATCTGCTCGGGAGGGCTCGACGGTCGCGGGGAGGGCCGTCGATCGCTCGCGTTGAAGGTGAGGATGGTGAAAAAGAGCAGGGTACCAAAGAGGGCTTTCAGAAAGGTGTATGGCTTGAGGGACTCCTCGATGAACGCCGGGCGCTGGCTGAGCGCGCGGGGTCATCTGGCTGACGTTTTGTCTCAAAGGGGCACTCCCCGTTGGCTCTGGCCGGTGATGCCACGGGGATGGTCTTCCGCTGAGAATGGCCGTGGGAGACTATACCACAGGTGGTGGGAAGGGGGGCAGGGGGATCCCGTGAGGGCTCGAAGCCGCGAAAGGGAGGAGAAGGGGCTGGCCCTGGGTGCGCAGACCTCTGGTCCGCAGGATCAGAGGGCGCACTCAAAGAAAGTCCGGGCAAGGGTGCTTTGCGAGGCAGCGCTATCAAATATAAATTGGTCATCAAGCCCGCCGCCCCAAAATGATTTAGGACAAGCTAAAAGTTTGTCTGTAGGCAAGTTACGCCTTCTATCACACTTTGGACTTGGCATCAGTGCTCACTTTGTGCATAATCCTCCTTGCCCCTTTGCCCTTTTGACGATTGAGGTCAGAATTTCAGAAAAGACGATGGTGGTCATCAGCAGACTTGGTTCAACGTAATATTTGCCCCAGCTATATTGGACCAATAATTCACCCTGGCATTGACCCGGGTATATCCACAAAAAATTGATCCCCCACAGCCCTGTTGAATGATAGTAATCAATGGGGTGTCCGTACCATCACAGAAATTGAAGATTACCCTTTCATCTATGGCAAGTCATTTGCCTGCTCTACCGTAAGTGTGTTCTTGACCGCCTATTCGATAAGAATATGTGACAACTGTCGATGTCCCCGAAGGCCTGAGGATTTTGAAGGTTCCCGTAGGTTTGCTCGGCCTAATCTGGACAATCTGAAATTGATTGCTGCGCGCAGTTCACACTTGAAAGCTAACTAAGAAGGAAGGGAGCGATCACAGGTTAGATGATCAAAGCAGCAGAATTATTAAACTTCGAAGCCTCTGGGAACACTGGATTTGTACTGTCCCCTGAGCAAGAAAAGGTCGTTAACCACCGAAGTGGTCATCTTCAAGTGATCGCCTGTGCCGGTGCTGGAAAGACGGAGGCTATCTCCCGTAGAGTTGCATCGCTGATTTTCGAGGGAGCCAAGCCATCCGAGATTATTGCCTTCACATTTACCGATCGGGCAGCGGAATCGCTCAAGGCTCGCGTCACGAGAAGGGTTGCCGAGGCAAAGGGGCCAGCCTTCCTCGACCGACTTGGCCCGATGTTCGTCGGCACGATCCACGCCTATTGCCTGCGCATGCTTCAGGATCACGTCCCCGAATTCGGCAATTACGACATTCTGGACGAGAACCGACTGGCGGGCCTCTTGAGCCGGGAACACAAGCGGCTCGAACTCAGCAAGATCGGCAACCAGCACTGGCGACCGATCTTCGACTTCCTCCGCAACGCCGACGTTGTGGAGAACGAACTGATCGATGGCGACTTGATGAAGGGCACTCCCTTTGGCGATTGCTACCTCGCCTTCAAGCACACGCTCTACCGCTACCACTTCCTCACCTACGGTCTGCTCATCTCGGCGGCGGTCAAGGCGCTGGCCAGACCGGAAGTGGCCAATCGAGTCCGCAAGAACCTTCGCTACCTGATCGTGGACGAGTATCAGGACATAAACCCTGCCCAAGAGAAGCTGATCGCTCTGCTCGCCCAACCGCCCGTTGAACTGTGTGTTGTCGCTGACGATGACCAGTCGATTTACCAGTGGCGAGGGTCAGACGTGTCGAACATGCTCGACTTCCGCAAGCGGTACTCCCCCGCCACGACGTTGACGCTCTCGGTCAACCGCCGTTGCCGTCCCAAGATTATCGCTTCCGCCAACTCGTTTGCACTTTCGATTTCTCCTCGACTCGAAAAGAAGATGGAACCGCACCGACAGCCGGGCGGTCCCGAAGTGCATGGTTGGGCCGCTGAAACCGATAAAGCCGAAGCGGTCACGATTGCCGACACCATCGAGCGGCTGCGGGGGCAAGGGTTCCGGTACAAGGACATTGCGATTCTTTACCGCTCAGTTCGCACGGCGTCCCCACCGTTGATCGAAGAGTTCAAAAACCGGAACATCCCCTTCCGCTGTGCTGGTCGGACAGGCTTGTTCCTTCAACCCGAAGCATCGGCCCTCGGCAAACTCTACGCCTTACTGAGCGGCAATGAGTGGAAGAACGAACGATACGGCGAATCGCAGTCGGTAGACATTGACGACGTGGACCACGAGTTGGCCGCTGCCTTCAATAGCGGGGAAACGATCCCTGAACTTCGCCCGTACCTGCAAGACTGGCAGGCGATGGTAAAAGACAACACGGCGCAAGTGAACCTTGTCCGTGATTACTACCGTCTCCTGCGTCTGGTCGGCGTCAACAATCTAAACTTGGACGACCCGGCAGATTCTGCCCGTATGGGGACTCTCGCCCGCTTCTCCCAGATTCTCGCTGATTTTGAACACGTCACACGCCGGGCACGCTACGTTGACGAGCAAGGCCAGCAGGTCTTTCGTGGCGGTCAGGATCGGGGAATTTACTTTTACCAGCGGCTCTACAACTACCTGCAATACTACGCCCTTGACGCCTACGAAGATTTCGAGGGGGAAGACACGTTCGATCTGGATGCCGTGGACATTCTCACGGTGCATCAATCGAAGGGGTTGGAATGGCCGGTCGTCTTCTTGCCGAGTTTGGTGGAGGGCCGGTTCCCGTCTCGATACGCCGGTCAGTCCCAAGATTGGCTCTTGCCCGACAGTGTGTTTCCGCCCGCCATTCGCAGGCGGTACGAAGGAAGCGACACTGAGGAGCGCCGGCTCTTCTATGTCGCTCTGACTCGTGCCAAGGATGCCGTCTACCTCTCTCGCTTTCGCCGCAAGACGAACAAGTTCAAGCCGTCTCCGTTCCTCTTGGAAATTGTGGGCGGCGATCCTGATCTTGCCACGGAATTGCCGCTGCCGCCGACATTCACGCCCTCAGCGGAATCGGGTGACGAACTCCCGACCGTTTCGTTCTCCGAGTTGGCGTCATACGAAGGATGCCCGCTCAAGTACCGCTTCAGTTCGTCGCTGGGGTTCCAGCCGCAACTGGTAGCGGAACTCGGCTACGGTCGTGCCATTCACCACATCCTGCGGCATGTGGCAGAAATCACGAAAGCCAAGCAAGCACTGCCGACCATTGAGGACGTGGAAAAGATTTTCACCAAAGAGTTCTACCTCCCGTTCGCTAACAACGCCGCTTTTCACAATTTGCTGGAACGGGCAAGGTCGCTGGTCGGGAAGTATCTCTCCGATTACAGCGGAGAGTTGTTACGGGTGTGGGAGACAGAGCGCCCCTTCGAGCTTCACCTTGAGAAAGGGACGGTCAATGGCCGGGCTGATGTGATCCTTGACCGGGAGGGCGGCGTCATCGGCAACTTGGGGATCGTGGACTACAAAACGGCGAACGACCCGAAGACCGACGATGTGTTCGCCTTCCAGTTGGCGATTTACGCCGCTGCTGGAAAGGGCGAAGGGCTGGACGTGAAAGCGGCCTACCTTCATGCGTTGAAGGAGAGCGTGAGGAAGAACGTGCCAGTTGACAACGTGGCCATCAACGTGGCTCGCAAGCGGGCCGATACGTTGATCGAAGGGATCGTGGCCGGGGAGTTCCCGCCACGACCAGAGGCTTCCAAGTGCCGAGCGTGCGACATGCGGGCGATTTGTAAGCACGCCCAATGCAGCAAGTACGACATTTGATGAGGCACAGAGATGGCGAGCAAGCGGAAGATTTTGGAAGCGATGACTCGCAATGCCCTCACGGACATTGCGAAACACTACGAAATCACAGGACTGACGGCTCAGAGCAAAGCAAACATCGTGGACGCTCTGGCTGGAAGTCGAAAGGTGCAACCCGATGAGTTCCTAACCCTGTTCAGCAGAGACGACCTGAAAGGACTCTGCCTAGCTCTCAGCCTCGATGAATCAGGTCGGGAGAAACAACTCCTGATCGACCGGCTGATGGGACAGGAAGCAGGGAACAGTAACACACGAGCAACGGCAAACAATACGAGGCAAGCGATGGCGAAGAAGAAGCCCAAGACGGACGTGGATAGCCTGAACGTCGAAGACTATCGGCATTCCGGGGCCAAGCGGAAGAACAATCCGCCCGCCAAGATCGCCGCCGAGGGCACAGTCCCGGTGATGCCGAAGATCGAGTATTCGTACAGTCCCCGCCGTCCTCCCGTCCTCCGCTTTGACACCAGCGGCAAGGCCGACAAGCTGCCCGAACTTCTTGAGAAGGCGACGAAGGGGCCGCTGACGAAAGACGAAGCCCAGATTCTTGCAGAAGCACTGCGCACTCAGCAGCCTTGGTTGGAGTGGGCTGGCAAGTTGGAAGCGGAGTCGAAGGGATTCTCCGTCGATCCCGTGGCGCTGCATATTCACGAGCGGATTTCATCGCAAGCAATTCTGAAGGTCGCAGCCCGTCAAGACGTGGAACGCACTCTCTTCAGCGACCCGGAGCAGGAGTATCACGAGGCAGTCCAGTTCTACAAGCACGACGTTCAGTGGACCAACCGGCTGATCCTTGGGGACAGCGCTCAAGTCATGGCGTCCCTTGCCCACCGAGAAGACTTGGCGGGCAAGGTGCAGATGATCTACATCGATCCACCCTACGGAATCAAGTATGGAAGCAACTTCCAACCAGAGGTTGGACAACGGGATGTTAAAGATAAAGAGTCCGATCTGACTCGTGAGCCGGAAATGGTACGAGCTTATCGAGACACTTGGCACCTTGGAGTCCACTCTTATCTAAGTTATCTGAGAGACAGGATCATGCTCTCACGAGAGTTGCTGTCAGACCGTGGAAGTCTGTTCGTTCAAATTGGAGATGAGAATGTGCATCTTGTGAGGAATATTCTCGATGAAGTGTTCGGTCCACACAATTTCGTGAATCAGATCGTTTATGTCAAAACAACGTCGTCAACAAGCAACGATCTTTCCAAGGTGTATGATTCGGTGCTCTGGTATCGTCGTTCTGAGCACATGACTTATCGCCCTGTCTTCAGAAGAAAACAGCCGGGCGAAGCGGGGGCCACCGGGTACACGACGGTCTTGGCTCCGACAGGAGAATTACTTCCAGCTTCTGCATTCTCCGACGACGACGGGAATATTTCACTCCCCGCAGGGCACGATCTTATTGCTTCAGACAACTACACATCTCAGAGCCCCGGCTCTCGATACGATGTGAATCTCTGCGGCCGACTCTATCGTCCAGAGCCGGGATACTGGAAGACGGATGAGTTGGCTATGCGTCGGCTACTAAATGCAGAGCGCATGCTGCCCGGCAAGAAGTATCCCGGATATTTGCGTCGAATTACGGACTTTGCAGCATACCCGCTTGGGAACGTCTGGACGGACACTCTTGGACAGAATCAGTTTGGTGGCAAGAAGGTGTATGTGGTGCAGACTGCACTTAAGGTTGTTCGACGCTGCATGCTGATGACCACAGAGCCGGGTGACCTTGTGTTGGACCCGACATGTGGTAGTGGGACAACGGCGTTCGTAGCCGAGCAAATGGGGCGTCGATGGATTACAGTCGATACGAGCCGAGTTGCAATCGCCACGTCTCGCCAAAGGCTATTGACAGCACGCTTTGAAAGATACCGCTTGAAATCCGAGGCAAACGTTCTCCCCGTGGCGGGCGGTGTTGATCCATCAGTAGGCTTCGAGTGCAAAACTGTTCCTCATGTCATGCCGAGTGACATTGCCCAGAACAGACACTTGGACCCCATCTTTTCCAAGCATGAGCCACAACTCGTGGCTTGCCTTGAATCCTGTAATAACGCTCTCGCCAAGGTCACTCAGGAAATCCGCTTCAAGCTCGACGCCAAGCTGATGGACAAACAGCGTAAAGAAGGCAAACGAGCAATCACCGACGCCGATCAGCGCCGCTGGCAACTTCCCAAGAAGGGCGTGAATTTTGAGCATTGGACCGTCCCATTTGACACTGATGCCGATTGGCCAATGGAGCTTCAAACGGCGGTGACGGAGTATCGCAAGAGATGGCGTGCGAAGATGGATGAAGTCAACGCCTGTATCGATGCTAACGCCGCTCAAGAGGAACTTCGGGACGATCTAATTCCGGTCCAGAACGCTGTCCGAGTTAGCGGCCCCTTCACTGTTGAAGCAGTGCAACCGCCGGAACGCTCTTTGGGTGCAATCGAGGGCATGTTCGACGGAGCGCCAGAAGAACTGGAAGACACGTTCGACACGAAAAACGTCGAGTCCTACCTCGACCAGATGACCCGCCTGCTCAAGTTGGATGGCGTTCGCTTCCCGAACAACAAAGAGATGGCGTTCAGTCGGCTGGACCGACTGACGGGGCAATCGGGAGGTTTACACGCCGAGGGCCGTTGGTTGCCGAAGGGCGAAACGGATGACGACCCCGAAGGCAAGCCGACCGTCGCCGTGGGCTTTGGACCCCAATACGGCCCCGTCACCGCCAAGCAGGTCGAAGACCTGATCCGCTCTGCCAGTCGGCGGGGATACGATGCTCTTGTTGTTGCGGGGTTCAGCTTCGACGGTCCCGCACAGGCGACCATCGAAGATGCCCAACATCCGAAGCTCCGCATCCACATGGCCAGTATCCGCCCGGATGTGAACCCCGGCATGGCTGGCTTGTTGAAGGAACAGCCGGGAAGCCAACTCTTCACCGTCTTCGGCCAGCCCCGCACCCGACTGGAAGGGCCGAACAAGCAAAGCGAGTACGTCGTCCACATGGAGGGCGTTGACATTTACGATCCGGTCGCCAACACGATTCGCAGCACTGAGGACTCGAAGGTAGCGGCGTGGTTTGTGGATGGCGACTACGACGGGCGGACCTTCTGCATCACCCAAGCATTCTTCCCCGACAAGTCGGCGTGGGAAAAGCTGGCGAACGCATTGGGTGGCGTCGTTTCGGAGGATGCGTTCGAGAAGTTGTCGGGAACAGTCTCCTTGCCCTTCCCAGCGGGCAAGCACAAGTGCGTGGCCGTCAAGGTCATTGACCCACGAGGTAACGAGGTCATGCAGGTTCATCGGCCCGGCTGATGAATTCCTCACGCGCCAAGCCAAGGAGAAGACAAAATGAGCGACACACAAAAAGCTTTGCCGATGCAGCCCCCTGGTGAACCGATCATCTGCTCACCTTATACCGAGCCGGATTATTTTTGGTTCTACGACAAGACCACAGGCCAAGCAACGAAATCGAAGGGGCGCAGGCCTGCTGGGTACTGGTACAAGACTCAGCAGTTCGGCACTCAGCAGCATACCCTCTTCACTGATCTTGATCCAGAAGAGAACTTTGACGACCTTCCGCTCATCAACTTGTTGCGAGATGATGTTCGCCGTTGGCGTGAAGCGGAATACCGAGGTGCCACGAATGTCACCAAGGAACTGCTCAAGTGGTGGACCAGCCCGAATCGCAGCCGCAGGCTCTTCTTCTGCCAATCTGAAGCGGTCGAAACGCTGATCTACCTTGCCGAGATGCGTATCCCCGGCAGAACGTCGAAGACCGGGTTCAAGAAGTTTGCCTTGTCGGATGAGAACCTTCAGCGGCTGCTAAAGGGCGAACGGCCCAAGCCGGAAGGGGAAGTCGAACTGGATCGGGATGATGGCCGCAAAGTGAAGGTCAACCCATTCCAGAATCTTGCGACGGCCAACTTCTATCCGACGCTTGTGGACCTGCCGTGGGATTCCGACCTGCTTCCCTTGCAACGCTTGGGCTGCAAGATGGCTACCGGGTCGGGTAAGACCGTGGTGATGGCGCTGCTCATTTCATGGGCCTTCTGCAATCGGGGCGTGAACCCAAACAGCACCGAATTTCCCAACGCCGTGCTTGTCTGCTGCCCGAACCTGACGGTGAAGGAACGACTACAAGTCCTTCGGCCAGACAGCCCGGACAACTACTATGCCGCCTTTGATCTGGTGCCGGTCAATCTACGGCCTCACCTGCAAAAAGGAAAAGTGCTGATCGAGAACTGGCACAAGTTCTCCCCCGAATCCGAACATAAGGAAGGCGACAAGAGCTACGCCGTCGTCAACAAGGGACCGGAAACCCCGGAAACACTTGCTCGCCGTGTGCTTGGCGATTTGTACGACCGGCTCCCGATCATGGTCCTCAACGATGAAGGGCATCACTGCTGGCGTCCCGCTGCACCCGACAAGCGAGTTGAAGAAGTCGATACCGCCCGCAAGGGAAAAAAGCGGGCCGGTGTGAGCAGCGAAGAGGCGAGGGAGCTTGAGGAAGAGGCCAACGAAGCCCGTGTCTGGCTGCAAGGTCTGGACTGGATCAATAACTGCCTTGGCAAGGGTAAGCGAGGGATCGGCCTTTGCATCGACCTCTCCGCAACTCCGTTTTTCATCAAGGGGAGCGGATACGTCGAAGGCCAGCCGTTCCCGTGGCTCGTCAGCGACTTCGGTTTGGTTGACGCCATTGAGTCCGGCATCGTGAAAATTCCTCGTCTGCCGGTGAAGGACGCATCGGAGAAGAAGGACGAGATTGGACGCCCCGATCCGAAGTATTTCAAGCTGTGGAAACACATCAACGGCATCCTTCAACCGAGTGAGAAGTTTGGCAGCGGAAAGCCCAAGCCCGAACCTTGCTATCGAGAATCCGAAGGGGCGCTGAAACAACTGGCAGGACAGTGGCACCAGAAGTACTTGATGATTCGGGACGCGAATCCCGACCAGGAAAAAGCCCCCCCCGTCTTAATCGTAGTTTGCGACAACACAGAGATTGCAGACTACTTCTACCGCAAGATTAGCGGCGAGTCCGAGTCTGATGTGGTGACACTCGAAGACGTTGAAGAAGTTGACAGCGAGGACGCTGAAGAGGAGGAAGAAGCACCGCCCAAGAAGGGCAAGGACAAGAAACAGATCGTTTACGGCGAGTCGGCAATCCTGTCGGAATTTGCAAGCACGGCCAAGCGGAAGTACACGATCCGCATTGACGTGAAGATGCTCAAGGACGCTGAGTCCGAAGACCCGACCAAGAACAAGCAAAAGGCCGCTGAAGAACTGCGACGTGTCGTGGCGACGGTCGGCAAGCCGGGTGAGCCGGGCGAGCATGTCCGCTGCGTCGTTTCCGTCGCCATGCTCACCGAGGGCTGGGACGCCAGCAATGTCACTCACATTCTCGGCGTGCGGGCCTTCGGAAGCCAGTTGCTCTGCGAACAGGTTGTAGGCCGTGGGCTTCGCCGGATGAATTACCACCCGGAACCAAACGAAGAAGGCCGGTTGCTGTTGCCGCCGGAATACGTCGATGTGTACGGCATTCCGTTCTCGGTGATACCGTATAAGGGCCGTGCACAGAACCAACTGGCTCCCGAAGACAAACCGAAGAATCGGGTGTGGGCGCTGCCGGATCGAGAAGAACTGGAAATCCAGTTCCCGATTGTTGAGGGCTACGTCTTCAAGACCACCAAGGGATTGCTCAAGTGTGAAGTGGACAAGATCGAGGCGCTCTCCATCGACCCTAAACTCGAACCGACGGCGACATTCTTGCGCGCTGCTGCGGGGTACAACGACTCTTGGGTAAACGAGAAAACACCATTCGAGTACGTTCAACAAGACCGCACTGCGTATTACGCTCAGACCCACTTCCAGACGATCCTCTTCCTCATCACACAGGAAATCATCAACGATTTCCAAGACTGGAATAAGACTGATGAGAAGAGCAAGGTGATGCGGTTGAAGTCAAGGCACCAGTTGTTTCCACAGGTGCTTTCGTTCGTACAGCAGTTCGTCCAGAGGAAGGTGAACTTCAACGGGGTCGATCCACGAGAGCTTGGCTTGGAGAAATACTCGAAGCTCGTGGTTGAGCGGTTGCGCGATGCCATTTCCCCAGACAATACCCAAGGGGAACCCCCGCTCCTACCGATTCTAAACCGTTACCGCCCCATAGGAACGACGAACGGTGTGGACTTTATTACCACCCGTGCGACGACCCCTTGTAACAAGAGCCACATCAATGCTGTGGTGCTCCATTCCGGCTGGGAAGCCGATGCAGCCAAGGTGCTGGATTCAACCGACCACGTGAAGTGGTACGCCAGAAACGACCATCTCGGACTGGTGATTCCCTACGAGTATCTCGGCGTCGATCACAGCTATGAGCCAGACTTCATCGTAAAATTGGCAAACGACTTAATGTTGATATTGGAAATTAAAGGATTCGATGTACACGAAAAAGAAAAAACTAATGCCAAGCACCAATCGGCTCAGCGCTGGGTGACTGCAGTCAATAATCTTAAAGACTTTGGCAAGTGGGAGTTTCTCGTCTCCCGTGATGTTGGATGTTTGCTTGCTGAGATCAGTGCGTTGGTGGGAACTGAGGTTTCGGCAGTCGGAACTTAGAAGTCGAAGACCTGTTCTTTATTGTTGATTTTAGAAAACGCCTCAAATTCAAGGTGCTAATGTCAGTTGAAATTGTGCGGTGTGTCAAATTTTGATCACAAACGAATTTCAGTCCCATCTCTAGCATCAGTCGTGAAGGCTTTCTCGAATGATTGCTGCTAAAGATTGAATAGGGAAATGGCCTTTGATTAATAACAGTGCATAAGCGAGTAATGTATCATCTCTAAAGGCCAAGGGAAATTGCGCCCTCTCCCCAGAAAAAAGCCGGCAGTCGAGGGGGGGCCTCGCTGCCGGCGGGGGGGATCTCTCCGTCAAGGGGGAGTCGTTATTTGGGCTCGCGGTCCCACCAGTACTGCTTCTCGAGCTTCTGTTCGGCGGGCCAGAGGCGGTCGAGGGTCTCGCCGTGGAAGAGTTCGCCGTTCTTCATGACCATCTGAATGGAGTTGGTCTGGCGGATATCGGCGAGGGGATTGCCTTCGAGGACGACGAGGTCGGCGAGTTTCCCGACTTCGAGGGAGCCGACGTCCTGTTGGAGGCCGATCGCTTCGGCGCCAAAGATTGTCGCGCACTGGAGGGCTTCGTGGGGGGACATGCCGCCAGATTGGAGGGCCCAGAGTTCCCAGTGGCAGCCGAGGCCCTGCATCTGGCCGTGTCCGCCGAGTCCGACGCGTCCGCCGGCTTTGACGATGGCGGCCGCGCCTTTGGCGATGCCGACGTGGCCATACTCCTCCGGATGGAACCACTGGGTGCGGCGGCGCAGCATGGAGTTGAGCAGTTCCTGGGGGATGAAGCGGGCGAGTTTGCGATTGCCGACGACGTCGGTGTTTTCGAAGAAGTAGTTCTCCGACCAGGGGGCGCCATAGGCGACGAGGATGGTCGGGGTGTAGTAGGTCCTGGAGCGGGCGACGAATTCGATGACGTCGCGGTAGAGGGGTTGGATGGGGAGGGAGTGTTCATTGCCGGAGAAGCCATCGATCATCTGGGAGAGATCGAGCTTCATATCGAGGGCTCCCTCGGTGGTCGGGGTGATGCCAAATTCGCGGCAGGCTTCGGCGACCCATTGGCGGACGATGCGATCGCCGGCGACATATTGTTTGAGGGTCATCGTCTGGTAGGCGTCCCGGTAGCGACGGATGAAGTTGCGGGTCGCTTCGCGGTCGCTGAGGCCGGAGCGGTCGAAGACGCCCGGGCCGGTGGTGAAGACGCGTGGCCCGAGGATGTCGCCTGTCTCGACGAGGTCGGCATAGGCGTAGACGTCGGTGGTCGAGCTCTGCGGGTCGCGGGTGGTGGTGACGCCATAGGCGAGGTTGGCGAGGTACTGCCAGACCTGGGTCTGGTGGACATCGCGTGGGGGCCACATATGAGCGTGGACGTCGACGAGGCCGGGGATGATCGTGCGGCCGGTGACGTCGATGACGCGCGCGCCGGCGGGGAAGGGAGGCGTCGGGCGTCCCTTGGCCGGGAGGGCGCGGATCTCGGTGATGCGGTTGTCGGTGATGGTGATCGCGCCGCGCTCGATGACCTCCTGCCCCTTCATGGTGACGATGCGGGCGCCGCTGAGGACGATCGTCCCGGTCGGGCGCGCACGGGGGCGTTCGACGACGATGGCGGTCTGTTCCGGCTTCTCGGCCTGGAGTGGTTGCCAGAAGAAGGTCGCGCCCCAGGACCAGGTGACCATATCGCCGGCCGCCGACCAGCCGAGGTAGTCTCCGCCGTCGGCGGAGAGCTTGCGGACGGGGACGGGGGGCGTCGGGGCGGTGACGTTGACGGTGACGGTCTCGCCGCCGGCGCGGGGCAGGGTGACGAGGTAGTGTTTGCCCTGGACTTCGCAGAAGGCCTTGGCGCCATCTGGGGAGATGCGGATCGAGCTGGCGGCGGGCGGGTTGGGCGGGGCTCCGCTGCCCGTCACGCGCAGGTGGGTCCGCCGATCGAGCCCGTCGAGTCGCAGCGAGGTCAGCCCCTGCTGGGTCGTCAGGTAGACGCGCTCGGAGCTGGCGCTGAAGTGGGGGTAGCGTCCGCCCTGGGTTGGCCCGATCAGCACCGACTCGCCGCCGTTGGCCGGCAGGTAGCGCAGATCGCTCACGGTACTGCCCGGGACCCCGGTCACCTCGCCCTCGGCGTGGCCGTGGAGCAGGGCCTCCGTCTCCGAGAAGAATTCGTGCTGGCCGGAGAGGTCGGAGAAGAGGTGGTCGGCCATCGCGCCGGTGACGAAGACGATCTTGCTGTTGTCGGGCGTGTAGGCCGGATAGCTATAGAAGGCGGCGCGCCGCGTCAACTGCTCGGCCGCTCCGCCGGCGCGCGGGACGCGGTAGAGGTGCCCGCCGTCGCGCGTCCAGGTGGCGAAGGCGACGAAGGCTCCGTCGGGGGACCAGGTCGGCATGAACTCGCCGACGTCGAGGGTGGTCAGGCGGCGCGGCGTCCCGCCGGGCAGGTCCATAACGTAGAGCCGGTTGAAGGCGGTGAAGGCGAGCTGCTTCGCGTCCGGGGAGAGCGCCGGATAGCGAATGAGGCGCGCGCGGACTTGCGCGCCGTCGTCGACGCGGTAGTCGGACCGCAGGTGGGCGGCGAGGTCCATCTCGACCTGGGCGTTGAAGGGGAGGGTCGTCGCCGCGCCTGTGGCGAAGTCGACCCGTTGGATCTTGCCGCCGAGGTTGATCAGCAGCGACTTGCCGTCCGGCAGAAAGGCATAGCCCGGGAAGGTGTCGCGGGTCGCCCTCGACTCCTGGTCGTCGCGCGTGGCCTGGTCGATCAGCCAGCGCTCCTCACTGGTCTCGAGGTCGCGCACGCGCAGGGCCGTCCGCGTCTGCCAGCGGGTGGCGAAGACGAGGTAGCGCCCGTCGGGGCTCAGGACCGGGCGCATCGCGCTGCCGGGGGCATTGGTGATCGTCGCCGTCTCGCTCGTTACCCGGTCGAAGCGCACGATCTGCCAGAGCGGAAACTGGGCATTGTAGTTGAAGGCGCCATTGCGCTGCGCCCAGTAGAAGAAGCGGCCATCGGGCGAGGCGATGATCCCCATCTTGTTCGATTGCTGGCGCGTCGCCCCGGATCCCTGGCCCGGCTCGGCTGGTGGGGGAGGGGGCGGTCCGATGCTCACCCCGCTGCCGCCGTCGCGGTGCCAGAGGTAGCCGTGGAAGGTCCCAATCCCGCGCTCCGACTTCGAGGCGATGATGTACTGGCCGTCGGGCGTCCAGGAGGGGGAGAGGAACATCAGCATCCCCGCCCCGCGCCCCTTGGTGATCGGCTTCGGATTGCCGCCATCCGGGTCGCAGACCCAGAGCTGCTCCGCGCCGCTCCGGTCGCTGATGAAGACGATCTGCTTGCCGTCGGGCGAGAACTTCGGCTGACTCTCGAAGGACATCTCCCCGACGATCCGCTTCGCCTCGCCTCCCGCGATCGGCAGCGTGTAGAGATCTCCCAGCAGATCGAAGACGATCCGCTGCCCGTCCGGCGAGACGTCGAGCGACATCCAGGTCCCCTCGTCGGTCGCAAAGGCGATCTTCCGCTCCGCCTTGAGGACCAGCTCCTCTTTGCGGGACTCGGGGCGGGCCTCGGGTTTTGCCTCCTGAGGCGACTGGACCGACAAGCCGAACGGGCCCCGCACGGCCTCGACGCGGGTCAGCGCTGGAGAGATCAAGAGGAGGACGCAGAGCAGCCCTCCGCCGGTGGTGATGATTCGCTTCTTTGTCATGGGATATAGACCTCGGCAAGTCCGATCCCCGCCTCCCCCGCCGACCGCTCGACCCTTCTGGCATCGAGCGCGCGGCAATGGATGATCGAGATCGGAATGTAGACGACAAACTCGCTTGAGACTCGCCGGTGGATACCCGGCAAAAGCAAGGCTCGAACATACCTTCCTCTCCTCGATACCGTCAAGGTCTACCGCTCGAAAGTCGGGAAGGCGTCGTGGTAGAAGCGGCAGGATGCCGCTTCTACTCTGGAGAGGGCTTCCAGCCGCTTCGAGAAGCGCGGCGATGGGAGAGTAGAAGCGGCTTCCAGCCGCTTCGAGAAGTGGGGCGATGGGAGAGTAGAAGCGGCTTCCAGCCGCTTTGAAGTGCGTGGAGACGCCAGAGTACCCATATCTGGCCCTCCCCCTGGCCCCCTCTCAGCCAGGAGGGGGTAACGACAAGGAGCAGTCAGAAGCGGCAGGATGCCGCTTCTACTTTGGCGCGCAATGGGCTGGTGATCTTTCGCGCGGGATGGCGTATAATCCTGAAATTCCAATCGAGGCGGCGCTGCCGGCATGCGGGAGCGTACGAAAGACCAGCATCACGCAACTACCATAAGGATGGGGCCAGATGAACAATGGACGCAGAAAGGTGTTGAAGGCCGCGGCGGCGACAGCGATTGCCGCGCCAATGGTCGTCGAGGCGAAGGCGCAATCGAAGAGCCCCGCCGGGAAGAAGGTGCACTACCGCGGCGGCAAGAAGCCGGAGCGGAAGCCGGGCGAGCAGCCGCCGCTCTTTTCGGGAGCCGTCTCCTACGGCAACCTGCTCTTCATCGCCGGAAAGGGAGCCCACTTTGAGGGCGACATCAAAGCCCATACCAAACACGTCCTCGACGAGATCGAGAAGGAGCTGGTCAACGCTGGCTCCTCGATGGAGAAGGTGCTCAAGGCCAATGTCTATCTGGCGGACGGCAAGGACTACCAGGCGATGAACGAGGTCTTTCGCGGTCGCTTTGGCGATGAGCCGCCGGTGCGGACGACGATCGCGGCCGCCTGGGTACCGGGCGACTCGCTGGTTGAGATCGACGTCATCGCCTACATTTGAGGCACCGTCGGGGCAAAGCCCGGAACGGCGCGGGTTCCCTCCCTGTGGGTGGGCCACTTGGGGGAAGGGGTTGGAATGACAAACACGTCGACGGCAACGACCCGAGGTCTCCGCTGGCGGATCGACCTCCCCGTCGGAGGGGGGCTGCTCCTCTTCGGCATCTACATCCTGCTGAAGATGGCCTACCTGCCGCTCTGGTTGAGCACGCTCTACACGGTGCTCTTCCTGGGGATCGCCTGGGTCTACCTGGCACGCCGCTTTGCCATCCGCGCGCCGTTCGGGCTGGCCCTGCTCATCTACCTGACAGCGGCTCTCGACGGGGTCGGGAACTACTTCGGGCTCTACAATCGGACATTCCGCTGGCTGCAGTACGATGAGTTCACCCACACGCTCGCGCCGGCGCTCGCCGCGCCGGTCGTCGTCTGGCTGCTCGGAGAGGTCGCGGAGATGGCTGGGATGCGAGTGCCCCCGGCGCTCCTGACGGGGCTCGCCGTCTGCGTCATGTTCACCGTCGCGGGCTTCTATGAGATCGTCGAGTATTGGGACGACCGCTACCTGCACCCCGTGCCCGGCATGCGCATCCACGGCTCGTACGACACGCCGAAGGACCTCCAGGCCAATCTGCTCGGAGGGATCATCGGGGGCGTCGCGGCCTACCTCGTCCGCCGGCGAAGAGGCTTCTCCGAAGGGGCTCGCCAACGAAGACCGAACGGATGGCAATTGACAGGAGACGAGAAACCCTCGCATCATCCTCGATCTGCCGATCGGAATGACAGAGACAATTGCGTGAAAGAAGCAGGTTTCTACAAATTTGGCGATTTCCGGGTCGACCTGGAGAGACAGCAGCTGACGCGGCTGGGGGAGCAGGTCGAGATCAGACCTCGTTACTTCGCGATCCTGCTCTTTTTGCTGAGGAATCGCGGGGAAGTGGTGACGCGAGAGGCGATCCTCGACCATGTCTGGACTGACGCGGCGGTCGAAGAAGGGAATGTCTCCCAGGCCATCCACCAACTACGGCGGATGATTGACGATCCAGGGCGGGAGGAGAGCTGGATCCTGACGATTCCAAGGCGCGGGTATCTCTTCGTCCTCGACGAAAAGGGGGAGAGTCCCGATCTCCTCCCCGATCGTTCGGAGGTCGAGAGCGTGCCGACGGCGGAGCCACTCCCGCCGGAAGAGAGCCGCTCGCTGGCGACCTACCGTCCCAGCCGCCGCTTCTGGATTGGGCTGGCCGCTCTGGTTCTTATGCTCGCGTTTGTCGTTGGTTCGTATCTCATCTTTCGATCCTCGGTCAGAGTCTTGCAGATCCTCTCCCGCTCCACGATTCGCAGCGAGGAGCTCGATCCGGAGTTCTCGCCGGATGGTCAGTTTCTCGCCTTCAGTGGCCTGGGGGAGACGGGAGAGAACGCGGACATCTACCTCAAGTCGGTCGAGCAGGA